>Ga0207891_1000067_pt1 | contig 121671 bp, 109 predicted proteins | sample LinPmetageLP50_FD_184061 | JGI IMG/M metagenome (GOLD analysis project Ga0207891, IMG submission 184061) | Marine viral communities from the Pacific Ocean - LP-50 (SPAdes) | ecosystem: Environmental > Aquatic > Marine > Oceanic | place: Pacific Ocean | collected 2011-08-27 | reverse complement strand
ACTGCCCGACAGGAACATCAGCGGGAAAAGTCCGAAAAAGGAGAGCAGCAACGCCTGCTGAAGGGTCCGGCTGTAGGCGGCAATCAGTACGCCCAGCGCAATCGCACTGAGCAAAAAGATGGCGGTCAGCACCAGAAATAAAAGCAGACTGCCCTGAAGGGGCACATCAAAGACTCTGACAATCACCAAACTCGGAAAGATGGACAGTACGCCCATGATCAGCGTGGGTGTGACCTTGGCCAGGAACAGTTCCAGGGTGGAAATGGGCGTCACCAGCAGCTGCTCGATAGTGCCTCGCTCCTTTTCCCGGACAATAGAGGCGGCCGGGTGAATAACGCCCACCATCATGCCGGCCAGAGCAATCATCGATAACACGATAAAACCCGATGTTGTCAGATCGGGGTTATACCAGATACGGATGAGGGGTACCGCGCCCCCCTTCTTCCCGGCAGCAGGGAGCGCTTCGCGCTCCTGGCGCTGGACGATCTGCAGAGCATCATTGACGGCATTGGCGGCAATGTTGGAATTGGTGCCGTCCTGGAGCAACTGGAGCTGAGCACTCTTGCCAGCGAGAAGAGCACCTTCGAACCCGGCGGGAACGACCAACACCATGGTGGCATCGCCTTTCTCCAGGAGGTCAGTGGCGGTTGCCACACGGGTTTCCTGAAATTTCAGGTCGAAGGTTTCGCTCACCGCAAATTTCTGGATCAACGAGCGACTCAAGGCGCTGCGATCCTCGTCCACCACCGCCAGGGGCAGGTGGCTTACATCAAAACTGAGCGCAACGGCACAAATGACGACTTCAATGGTGTAAAGCCAAAGTATCAGGGTCAGTATCAACCGGTCACGAAAGAACTGCACGAGCTCCTTGCGCAACAAACCAAATAAGGCAATTCCCATCAGGCCACCTTCTGCTTCATTCGCCAAGCCGCGAAGACAAATACCAGGACCGTATAGACGATCAACATCATCAGATTCGGCAGAACGGCTTCAAGGCCGGCTGATTTCAACACGATGCCCCGGGAGATTTCCATAAAATAACCGGCAGGGAAAAGCCAGCTATACAGTTGCAGGGCAAGAGGCATGGTGAACAGGGGGAACAGAAAGCCGGAAAACAAAAACGACGGCATCAAGGTGACAATCAGCGTTATCAACATGGCCGCCAACTGGGTACGGACCAGCGATGAAACCAACAGGCCGATACCCACCGTGGTCAGCACATAAACGAAAGCTGACGTCAGCAGCAGTATGGGGCTGCCGGCAATGGGGACCTGAAACCAGGCAAACCCCACCACCATGACCATAAGAATCTCCAGGAAAGCCACCAGACCGTAGGGCACCAGCTTGCCGACAACAAACTCGGTTGAGGTGACCGGCGATGCATAGATCTGCTCGATCGTACCGGTCTCTTTCTCACGCACGATCGCCAGGGCGGTCAACAGGGGTGGGAACGCCATCAGGATCACGGCGAATAATCCGGGGATGACGAAATTGACGCTGCGCAGGGAGGGATTGAACCAGACCCTGGCCTGGACCCGGACGGCGCTCTGACGCGGGGCGGGGAAATTTGCGATTACCGCCTCGGCATAGGCCGATGCCAATCGACCCAGAACAGGATAGCCGCCGTCCACGATCACCTGGACAGGCGCCTCGTCGCCTCTGAGCAGTTGCCGGGCAAAGCCGGCTGGAATCACCACGCCCATGCTGATGGTCGAGCTTTGCAGTGCCGACTCCAGATCGCGGAGATCGGTCGTTTTCTGCTCTAATTGAAAATACCGCGAGCTGTCGAAACGGGCTGTCAGGTCGCGGCTTGCCGGCGTGTTGTCCAGATCGTAAATGCCCACGGCAACCTGTTCCACATCCAGATTGACCGCATAACCGAACAGAAAAAGCATGATCAGCGGCATGATCACGGCCAGCGCAACGGTAACCGGGTCGCGAATCAGCTCGCGACTTTCCTTGCCGATGAGGGCTCCAAGCCGATGAGCCTTCATGGTCCCAGCGCCCGGGAATTGGCCGTTCCCGCCTGTTCTATGGCCGCCGTGAAGAGCGTCTCCACCGTGGCGTCGGCTTCGAGGCCGAGCGAATGATTCAGCGATGATCTGCTACCGTGTGCGAGCAGCCGCCCGTCCAGCATTAACGCGAGACGATCACAGTAGGCCGCTTCCTCCAGGTAATGGGTAGTGACCAGCACGGTCATACCGCTGGCGGCCAGCTCACGGATAACCCGCCAGAAACGGTACCGGGCGACGGGATCGACACCCGAGGTGGGCTCATCAAGGAACAGCACCCGGGGCCGGTGAAGCAGGCTGCAGGCCAGCGCCAGACGCTGGCGCAAGGCACTTGAAAGATCACCGGTGAGCTTGTCGGGAATGTCTGTCAGCCCCGTTACTTCCCTGGCCCAGTCGATCGCAGCCCGCGCCGCGCCTCCGGCAAGGCCGTAGGCATTGGCAAAGAAGCGGAGATTTTCCCAGGGGGTCAATTCCAGATAGAGTGAAAACCGTTGGGACATATAACCAATTTGCCGGCGCAATGCGGTGCTACCCCCACCGGAGCTCACCCCGGCTACCCGGGCGCTGCCCTCATCGATGGCCACCAGCCCGCACAAGGCCCTGATCAGAGTCGTCTTGCCCGCCCCGTTGGGCCCCAGCAAGGCAAGCAGTTCGCCAGATGGCGCCTCGAAACTCACCCGGTCAACGGCCTTGAAATGGCCGAAGCGGACGCTCAGACCGGTGGCCACCAGCCCTTCCTCTTTTCCCCTGTCTTGCCGGGCCAATTCCGGAAACTGCTGCTCTCCGGTCCTCTTCTCCGTCCGCAGCACAAACAGGTCCTCGAGCCGGGGCTCGGCCGCCGCCAGGTGGGTTCCCGCGGGCAATAACTCGGCGAGCTGGTTTTCAGCGATGTCCGCGTTCATCACCAGTCGCAGGTGATCCGGCAACCACTGCACTGAATGGACGCTTTCAATGTGAGCCAGGATGCCGGACAACTCCCGCAAGCCTCGTCCGGTATTTCCAGCATTTACAGTGAACACCCTTCCGGCGGCGGGCCTCAGCAACTCTTCCAGCGACCCATCCGCGAGAACGCGGCCTTGTTCGAGCAGCAGTATTCTGTCACAGAGTTCCGCCTCGTCCATGTAGGAGGTGGCCACAACCATGGTAAGGCCCTGCGCCCGGAAACGGTCGAGCATGGCCCAGAGGTGCCGCCGGGACAGGGGGTCGACGCCGAGCCCCGGTTCGTCAAGGATCAGCAGCTCCGGTTCATGGACCAGATTGGTACATAGCGACAACTTTTTCCGCATGCCACCGGACAGCTTGGCTGCGGGCCTGTCTGTAAAGCGGCCCAGCCCCGACATGGTTAGCAACCTCTCTGAACGCTCCCGATAGAGTTCGTCGGGCACATCCCGGATGCGAGCGGCAAATCTCAGGTTTTCCTTGACGCTGAGTCGATCGTAAAGCGTAAACCCCTGGGACATATAGCCAATCCGGGCAGCAATCTGCTTGGCCCCGCGGCGGGTATCGAAGCCCAGCACCCGGCATTCCCCCTCGGTGGGGTCGAGGATGCCGGCCAACATCTGTAACAGCGTCGTCTTGCCAGCGCCATCAGCACCGACAATGCCCACTCGTTGGCCGCGATCAACCGAAACATCCAGTGGCTCGATGACAACATTGTCTGCGAATTGGCGGCCAAGGCCCTTGGCGACGATGGGTTCCGGGGAAGACATGACGGCTCAGCGTGCCGGAACCGAGAGGGTCGCTGGCCACTCGGCGTCCGGGTCCCAGCGAATCCAGGCATCCGCCGGCATACCGGGTTTCAGAGCATCGGCCGGGTTATGCAGCACCAGGGTAACGCCATAGACCATCCGAACTCTCTCGTCGGGCATGTGGACATCGCGGGGGGTGAACTGGGCGAAATCATCGACTCGGCCGACTTCGGCGGAAAAGTCCCTGGGCAAACCGTCCACGCGGATTCTGGCGGGATCCCCGAGACTGATCCGGGTGACGACATCGCCGGGGACATAGACCTTGAGTTCGAGCTGCTGCAGGTTCACCATTGTGGCCAGCGGCTGGCCGGCATCGACAACCTCTCCCGTCTCCACCGCCCGGATCAGTATGGTTCCGGATAGGGGCGCGGCAACCTCCGCTTTGTCCAGTTGCGATTCAGCCAGCGCCACCTGCGCCGCCCTTGCAGCCACCTGTTCTTCGGCGGCATCCTTCTGCCGCTGGAGAGACTGGAGCCGGCCCCGGGCCTCACTGACGGCATTTTCCGCCTGATCCAGGTCACTCGAGCTGGCCAGATTGCGGGACCGCAAGTCCCGGATCCGCTGCCGTTGTTTCTCAGCATTCTTGAGATGATGACGCCAGGTGGTGATTTGGCTGTCGAAGCCGTCACGGACTTCCCGCGCGGCGGCCAGCTCGGCCTGTGCCGAGCGCAGGCGGTCTCTGGCATCGGCGGGGTCGATCACGGCGACCCTGTCGCCACCCGAAACCTTGCTGCCTTCCACGAGATGGTGCTCGATGACCCGACCGGCCACTTCGGCCGCGATCCGCACTTCCCGCCCCTCGATATGGCCATTGCCATAGACGATTCCCTGAGGTAAGGGCTCTTCCCCGAACAGAACAAAAACCCCATAAGAACCGCCGGCGAGCACCAACACCGCTATCAGAGACCAGAGCCAGGATTGGGATTTCACCAAACACTCCTTATGACATTATTGTTCAGGTTGGAGCCGGGACCAGGGCCACTGCCTCTCACTCCAGCCAATGAGTTCACCCACTCTAGCACTTGGCAGCCGCCGCGACCAAGGTCGTTGCCGGATTTCAAGCGGCTCATTCAGGTCGCCCTCGAAGATGGCCGCCAGGGCATCGTCAAAGACGCAAAATGGATTGGTAGCCAGCCACATCCACCTCAAACCGGGTGTTCTGACGCAGGTGATCCCTCATCGCCTCCAGCGCCTCTGGATCACCGTGAATCAGCTTAATCCGCGTTTCGGGGTCCAGAGCACTCTGGGCAAGCCACTGTTCAATCTCTGCGGAATCCCCGTGTCCGGAAAGCCCACTCAACACCTCCAGCCGAGCCTTGACGGGGAACCAGTCACCGTGGATCTTCACCCTCTCCGCTCCACCAACCATCTTGGCCCCTCGTGTTCCCCCGGCCTGATAGCCTGCGAAAATAACGGTTGTGCGGTGCTGGCCCAAGAGATGCTTGAAGTGATGAAGTATGCGTCCGCCTGTTGCCATGCCACTGCCGGCAATAATTACGTGGGGGTATGCCTGGTCAGCCAGCGCCTTGGAGTCCTGAACACTACGACTGTAATGAACGGTGTCGCACATGTCCTGACACTCTGAAAGGCTCAATCGGTGCTGATCTTCATAGCGGCAGTAAATCCTAGAAACGTCGATAGCCATGGGGCTATCCAGATATACTGGCAACTTTGGAATTCGCCCCGACCGCATCAGGGTCGTTAACATGTGCTGCAACACCTGCGCCCTGCCCACGGCAAAGGCCGGAATCAATATATTGCCCCCTTTGTCGACGGTTTCATTAACGATGCCTGCCAACAGCGAAAACGGGTCCGCGTTGTCATGGCGACGATTGCCATACGTTGACTCCAGCATCAGCATGTCCAGAGCTGGCAAAGGAGCCGGCGCCCTCATGAAAATATCATTGAGCCGCCCGACATCACCGGAAAACCCGATGCGTTTACCTTCGGCCTCAATAATGATGCAGGCGGCCCCGAGAATATGCCCTACCGGCTGCAGGTGGAAGCGTATATCACCAAGCTGGATCTCCTCGTAAAAGTCTACCGGCTGAAACAGTTCCATACAGGCTTCGGCATCGTTCTGATCATACAGTGGCTCCGGAACCTCATGTTTACTCAGTCCATGGCGGCCGAGGTAATGCGCCTCCTCTTCCTGAAGGTGGCCGCTATCGGCCAGCAGGATCTCACTCAGATCACGGGTTGCGTGGTGGGTATAAACCGCCCCGCGAAAACCCTGCTTGTACAACACCGGGATATAGCCCGAGTGATCCAGGTGGGCGTGGGTCAAAAGCACCGCATCCAGAGATTCTATATCCACCGGCAATGGCTGCCGGTTGCGCTTTCTCAGCCACTTGTAACCCTGGAACAGGCCACAATCAACCAAAACCCGCGTCTCACCCGCTTCAACCAGGAACTTGGATCCGGTAACCGTCTCTGCGCCACCAAGGAATGTAATATTCATCGGCTCTTACTCCTGTCTTGATTGAGAAAATGCCTGATCGGTGGCGCAAGCAACTCACTGATATCAACCCCGTTGGTACTGTGTGGAATGGTGTTGGTGGTGACCAGAGACTGTAAACCCGCACCCAAAAGATACTGATCCGAAGCCTCGGCAAAGATGCCGTGCACCGCAGCACAGAGAATAGCCTCAATACCCTGTGACCTTAGCGCTTTGACGCATTCGCCAACCGTGCGGCCACTGGAGATGACGTCATCTATGATGATGGCGGTGCGGCCCTGGTACCGGGATATATCCGGCAGTGCGACTTCGACACGCCGGTCGCCCAGGCGCTGCTTGGCACCGATGACATAAGGGTGACCGCTAGCCTCTGCAATACTGGCAACCCATTGCTCACTCTCGGCATCCGGGCCCACCAGCAGAAGATCGTTCTGCCCCCTGAGCCCCGGGCCCACCAGCAGAAGATCGTTCTGCCCCCTGAGCCCCCCCGCCAGTGCAGGCGCCCCCTGAACAACCTGGGTGGGTACGCTATAAATTTCACCGAGGGAGTGATATCGATGCAAATGCGGGTCAACCGTAATCAGCCAGTCGATATGGCGCGACAAGGATCGCGCAAACACACCGGAGGTGACCGCCTCCCCGTCCCGGAAACGACGGTCCTGGCGCATGTAGCACAGATAGGGGGCGACCAGCCCCACCGAGCGTGCACCGAGCTCCCGAAGGGTCTCGAAAAGGAACAGGTGGGCAAGGTATCTGGCGTCCGGATTGGACAAGTCGGCCAACACGATACACCGGGCACCACTGACCGGAGTATCAACGCGCAGGTAGGTCTCACCATCAGGAAACCTGCGAAACTCCAGACGACCCTGCTCCAAGCCAAGCTGATCACACAGCTTTTCCCGTAAGGGATGGCTTTCCAGGCAAAACAGAACCACTCGCCCGTTACTACTGCCCATAATCACCTCTCCGTCCGAAGAGAAAAAATTGGCACCTCACCCGCTACATAGGCCAGGGCGTAATCCCGTTCGCCGATGCTTTCACTCAGCAACTCGTAGAGCGGGTCCCCCACCGCTACGGTATCGCCCACGTTGGCAAACAGCCGCAACCCGGCCGCAGGGCTCTCCGGTGCACCGGCGAGCTTGGCCAGCCGCGCTAGCCGGCGATTATCAACAGACTGAATGGTCCCCCGTTCGGTGGCTAATACCCGGTGTCGGAACCTGGCATTCCCCAATTGTTTCAGTCCGCCCTGCTCCTGAGCAATACGCCGGAACTGTTCCCAGGCCCGGCCACTTTCAAGAATGTCCCGGGCCTTTTGTCGGCCGGCTTCCAGCCCACAGTTATCCGCCATATCGAACACATGGGCCGCCAGGAGCAAGCCACGCTCTCTGAGGTCATCCGGTGCTTCCGGCCCTCCCTGAAGCACCGCCAACACATCCCGTGCCTCCTCCACGGGCCCTATGCCGGCGCCGACCGGGCGGCTGCCATCCGTCAGAACGCAGCGGACAGCCAACCCGCAGGCTGCACCCACTTCCGAAAACAGGAAGGACAGCCGGTCAGCCTCCTTACGGCTTCGGACTTTTGCCGTCGAGCCCACCGGAATGTCAATAACCACATGGGTTGAGCCGGCAGCGATCTTCTTCGATAGAACCGAGGCCACGAGCTGCCCTTCACCGTCCAGATCCAGCGCCCGCTCGATACGGATCAGAAGGTCATCCGCCGGGCTGAGGTTGATGGCACCGCCCCAGGCCAGGCAGGCACCGGTGTTCCTGACGATACGCTGGATTTCGACCAGCTTCAGGTTGACGGTCGTCAGGGCTTCCATCGTATCCGCCGTGCCGGCAGGCGAGGTAATGGCCCGGGAAGACGTCTTGGGCATGACCAGCCCTGCCGCACTGACGATGGACACCACAAGCGGTGTGGTCCTGTTGCCGGGGAGACCGCCCACGCAGTGCTTATCGAACACCCGGGTGGCACCCTCCCACGTCAGGTGTTCCCCGCAGTCCACCATGGCCTGGGTTAGCCCGGTAATTTCATTCAAAGCCAGCCGGCCACCGGCGCAAACGCTTAAAAAACAGGCAATTTCAAGATCACTGTATCTATACTCGGAAATGTCGGCGACGATTCTGGTCAATTCATCCTGGCTCAGCGCGTGGCCGAACACTTTCTTTCGCATCAGGCTCAGCGATTGGGTAACCGGCGCATGGTGGACTGATATCGGCTCCTCAGGCGATACGCCGAGACGCTCCATAGCAATGTTGGAAAGCCCCGCATAGCCTTCCGGAACCGTCCCGCCGTAGACCACATTGAGGGTCGCGATAACAGATTTGTTCTTTGCCGTAACGCCCACCCTGGTGCGTGCGGCCAGCCCCTCCGATCGGCACACCTCACAATCATCCCGCATGAAAATAACGGGCTCCTGATGCGTATCAATGCCGATCAGGAAGGCTTTTAAATGGTTGGCTGAACCCATAATCCCTCGTTGCGCAAAACTGACAACTGTTTGCCGAATCAACAACTCCCAGAGCTTGTCCATCCGACCAATCTGACGTGCCATGAAGACTTCCTCAGCCCGCCGGTGTCCGCCACTGCCATCGTGTTACTTCCGGCATATCAACACCGTACTCGGTGATGTAATGCTGGTGCTCAATGAGCCGGTCCCGCAGCCACTGTTTGAGATAGGCTGCCCGAGCCCCCAATTGCGGAACCCGGTCGATCACGTCGGCCGCCAGATGGAAACGGTCCATGTCGTTGCGCACCACCATGTCGAAGGGCGTGGTGGTGGTGCCTTCCTCCTTATAACCACGCACATGGAGATTCTTATGGTTGGTGCGCCGGTAGGTCAGGCGGTGGATCAGCCAGGGATACCCGTGGTAGGCAAAGATGATCGGTTTGTCGGTGGTGAACAGGGTATCGAAGTCTTTGTGAGACAGACCATGCGGGTGTTCCGCCTGGTCCTGCAGGGTCATGAGATCCACCACATTGATCACTCGCACCCTGAGCCTGGGCAGGTGATGGCGCAGGATATCCACCGCCGCCAGAATTTCCAGGGTCGGCACGTCGCCGGCACAGGCCATCACCACATCCGGCTCGCTGCCCTCATCGTTGCTGGCCCACTCCCAGATGCCAATACCCGCGGTACAGTGCTTGATGGCCGCGTCCATGCCGAGCCACTGTGGCTCGAGCTGCTTGCCGGCGACGATCACATTCACGAAGTTGCGCGAGCGCAGGCAGTTGTCGGTTACACACAGCAGGGTGTTGGCATCAGGCGGCAGGTAGACGCGAATAACGTCGGCTTTCTTGTTCACCACATGGTCGATAAAGCCGGGATCCTGGTGTGAGAAGCCGTTGTGGTCCTGGCGCCAGACGTGGGACGTCAGCAGGTAGTTGAGTGAGGCAATGGGGCGACGCCAGGGGACCTCTTTACCGGCAACCTTAAGCCACTTGGCATGCTGGTTGAACATGGAGTCGATGATGTGAATAAAAGCCTCGTAGCAGGAAAACAGCCCGTGCCTGCCGGTCAGCAGATACCCCTCCAGCCAGCCCTGGCAGGTGTGCTCGGAGAGGATCTCCATGACCCGGCCGCCCGGCGCCAGGTGATCGTCTCCCGGCAGGGTCTCCGCCATCCAGGCTCGGTCGGTCACCTCGAACAGCGCGCCAAGGCGGTTGGAGTTGGTCTCATCCGGCCCCATCACGCGGAAGTTCCGCGTCTCTGTATTCAGCTGCATCACGTCGCGCAGGTAAGTACCCATAATCCGGGTCGATTCCGCCTGCTCCGTGCCGGGGCTGGTGACGGCAACGGCAAATTCGCGAAAGTTGGGCAGTTGCAGGTCCCTGAGCAGCAGCCCGCCGTTGGCGTGCGGGTTGGCGCCCATGCGCCGTTCACCTTTCGGGGCCAGGGCTGCCAGCTCCGGTTTCAGGGCCCCGTTCGGGTCGAACAGTTCTTCAGGGCGGTAGCTTTTCATCCAGTCTTCAAGCAGTTTCAGGTGCTCCGGCTTGCCCGCCATCGCTGAGAAAGGTACCTGGTGCGAGCGCCAGGTCCCCTCACTCTTCAGGCCATCCACTTCTTTCGGGCCGGTCCAGCCCTTTGGGGTGCGCAGGATAATCATTGGCCATCGCGGGCGCCCGGCCGTACCCCCGGTGCGGGCTTCGTGCTGGATCTCCCGGATCTCGGCCATGACCGTATCCAGGGTCGCCGCCATACGCTGGTGCACCCGCGCGGGCTCATCGCCTTCAACGAAATAGGGCCGGTAGCCGTAGCCGATGAACAGACTCTCCAGCTCCTCACGGGGAATGCGCGCCAGCACGGTGGGGTTGGCGATCTTGTAGCCGTTCAAATGCAGAATCGGCAGTACCGCGCCGTCCCGGACGGGATTGAGAAACTTGTTGGAGTGCCAGGCGGTGGCAAGCGGGCCGGTTTCGGCCTCGCCGTCACCGACCACACAGGCAGCAATGAGCTCCGGATTGTCGAATACCGCGCCGAAGGCATGGGACAGGGAGTAACCGAGCTCGCCCCCTTCGTGGATGGAGCCCGGGGTTTCCGGTGCCACGTGGCTTGGTATGCCACCGGGAAACGAGAACTGCCTGAACAACCGCTGCATGCCCGCTGAGTTCTGCGGAATGTTCGGATAAAGCTCGCTGTAGCTGCCTTCCAGCCAGGTATTGGCAACCAGGCCCGGCCCTCCATGTCCGGGGCCAGTGATGTATATGATGTTCAGATCCTGCGCTAGGATCATCCGGTTCAGGTGTACGTAGATGAAGTTCAGCCCCGGAGTGGTGCCCCAGTGCCCCAGCAATCGCGCCTTGATGTGCTCCAGAGTTAGCGGTTCGGTGAGTAGCGGGTTGCCGCGCAGGTAGATCTGCCCGACCGATAGGTAGTTGGCGGCCCGCCAGTAGGCGTCCATTCCGTGGAGTTCACCCGGCGTCAGCGGGCCCGGTTCGGCATTGCTTTTTTCGGCTTGCGTCGTTTGTTTCAAGATCAGATCCTCCACAAAAATCCAGCATGGTGGTGCTTCAGATCAGGGCCGCACCCGGATAGCATAGGGTTACGTCAGCAAAGCACAGCTACCTGAATCCAAACTGAATTATTGGAACGGATCGAGCCGCACGTTGATTTCAATCAAACCCGTAATCACCCAACAAAAAATAACAATGCTTTAGCTTGACGTATGGCTTGATCAAAGGTTTCATCCGGGTCTTAATAGTCAAACTCGTTATTCTGATTGCCTCCTTTCCTGGGATCAAAAGCATTTAAACCAGGGTATAGGTCAACGAACCCTCCGCGTCATCAGTCCCTCTGGCCTCTAATGGCGGGGCAGCCCCGGTATGGAGACCGGTCGCAAGGACGGTTGCCAGGTGATTGCCTTCCGTGCCAACGGGCAGCAAAGCGTATTCCGCGAACATAAAGATTACTGAGGCCGGAAAGTCTGACTGGCCGGAAAATAATAGGGGGCTCCATAATGCATTCAAGTCGCTTGCTGGGCAGGGGTTGGGTTCTCGCTATGATGATCTGGTCCGTCAGCTTTTTTTTGCACTTTCTCTGGGAAATGATCCAGGTGCCTTTATTTATAGGGATGGCTGAGGCGTCTCATGGAGAGGTAGTTTGGCTATGCACCCGGGCTACGGTGGGCGATGCCAATATTGCGCTTTTGGCTTATGGCGCTGCTGCTTTAGTAACGAAAGATGGCTTCTGGATACAGGGCCCCTGGCGGGGCCGTACCTTGGGGATCTTTCTGGCAGTCGGCTTACTGATAACCGTGCTTTTCGAAGCTTGGGCTACCGGCACAGGTGACCGTTGGCAATACAGTCAATCAATGCCGGTGCTACCAATCACTGGAACCGGAGCGGCTCCGTTATTGCAATGGTCGCTGATTCCACCCTTATCATTTTACGCCCTGCGCTGGATGTACAGTTACAGTGGGTGGATTGAGCAACGTTGACCGCCAGTTACGGATAGCCACCAATGGCGGTCATACATGACATGGCCACCTCCAATGATTCAGAAATTTATTGCTTCGGTTCAAGTTTGATGACTCGCAAACGCAGTGCGTTCAGTATCACACTGACCGAAGACAGCGACATGGCGGCTGCCGCAAAGATCGGGGACAGCAGTATGCCGAAAAACGGATACAAAACACCCGCGGCAATGGGTACGCCGGCAGAATTGTAGATAAAGGCAAAAAACAGGTTCTGCCGGATATTACGCATGGTCCCGAGAGACAACCGTCGTGCTTCCACAATACCCATCAGATCGCCTCGCAACAACGTAATACCTGCGCTCTCGATAGCGACATCGGTTCCGGTCCCCATGGCCACCCCCACGTCGGCCGTCGCCAGGGCCGGCGCATCGTTTACGCCGTCGCCTGCCATGACCACAATACGGCCCTCGTCTTTCAGGCGCTGGACAATCTTGCCTTTGTCTTCCGGCAGGACTTCCGCCTCCACTTCATCAATATGCAGCTTTCGGGCAACCGCCTCAGCCGAGGTGCGGTTATCACCGGTCAGCATTACTACCCGGATACCATCTTTCTGGAGGGCTGCAATAGCAGCTTCGGTGGTTTCCTTTACCGGGTCGGCGATGGCAAGCAGGCCGGCCACTTTGCCGTCGACGGCTGCGAAAATAACGGTGGCTCCATCCCTTCGGAGCTGGTCGGCCTCAGACTCAAAGTTCGAGGTATCAACGCCTTCGGCTTCCATCAGCAGACGATTGCCAATCAGAACCTGGTGCCCCTCAACCTTGCCCGTTACGCCTTTGCCGTTCGGGGAATCGAAGCCTTCGGCGTCTGGCAGTTGCAAGTCCATCGCTTTGGCTTTGTCGAGAATGGCGTGGGCCAGCGGGTGCTCACTCCCCTTCTCCAGGCCGCCGACAAATCGCATCAACGCCTCCTCACTGAACCCCTCGGCCGTAACCAGCTTTGTGACCTGAGGCTTGCCTTCAGTCAGTGTGCCGGTTTTGTCCACCACGACTGTATCCACCTTTTCCATCCGCTCCAAAGCTTCCGCATCGCGGATCAGCACACCGCTTTGCGCGCCCCGCCCGACACCAACCATGATGGACATTGGAGTTGCCAGGCCCAGGGCACAGGGGCAGGCGATGATCAACACGCTCACCGCAGCAATCAGGCCGAATGCCATGGGCGGCGTCGGCCCGACGAATGACCAGACAATAAAGGCGATAATGGCAATCACGATCACGGCCGGCACAAAATAACCCGCCACCTTGTCTGCCAGGCCCTGAATAGGGGCGCGGCTGCGCTGGGCACTGGCTACCATCTGCACAATCTGGGACAACATGGTATCCCGGCCAACCTTATCGGCCCGCATGATAAAGCTGCCCTGCTGATTGATGCTGCCGCCGATCACCTGATCGCCGGATTTTTTACTGACCGCCAGGGGCTCACCAGTCACCATGGACTCATCCACATGGGAGCTGCCTTCGAGTACCTCGCCGTCCAGTGGCACCTTATCGCCGGGGCGAACCCGCAGGCGGTCGCCAACCTTCACCTGGTCCAGGGACACATCCGACTCGCCGCCTTCCTCGTCCAGCTTCCTGGCTGTCACGGGCGCCAGGTCCAAAAGGGCCTTGATAGCACCTGAGGTTTTCTCCCGGGCTCGCAGCTCCAGCACCTGCCCAAGCAACACCAGTACCACGATGACCGCCGCTGCCTCGAAATACACGGCAACCGAGCCATCGTCCTGCCGAAAGGCTAAAGGGAATACCTGGGGAGCAAGGGTCGCCACCAGGCTATAGATCAACGCCACGCCGGTACCAATGGAAATCAGAGTGAACATGTTCAGGTTACGACTGACCACGGACTTCCAGCCCCGGACAAAGAACGGCCAGCCACACCAGAGGACAACCGGCGTTGCCAGCACCAACTGGATCCAGTTGGATAGCTGAGGGGCGACAATGTGATCGAGCCCGGTCAGGTGCCCGCCCATTTCGAGAACAAGCACAGGCAGAGTCAGAACCAGTCCGATCCAGAATCGGCGGGTCATGTCCGTAAGCTCTGCAGACGGGCCCTCGTCCAGGCTCACCTGCTCCGGCTCAAGCGCCATGCCGCAGATAGGGCAATCCCCCGGTCCCTGCTGGCGAATTTCCGGATGCATGGGGCAGGTGTACATGGTGCCCGGCGCTACCGGTTCCTGCTGCTTCTGCTCCTCACCAAGGTACTGCCCCGGATTGTCTTCGAATTTGGCCTGGCAGCGAGACGAACAGAAATACCAGGTTTTGCCCGCGTGCTGGCTTCGATGCTCCGCGGTGTGCTGATCCACCGACATCCCGCAGACAGGATCCCTGGCCTTGTGTTCGCCGGATTCCTCGTGATGATGCTCATGATCGTGATGATGGGCGTGCTGGTGCTCAGCCATTGCTGCCTCCACTCTTGTCCGCCGGCCAATCGGCGAAGGCAATGAAATAGAGCAGAATGAGGTTGACCAGAGGGACCAGCATCAGAAAGCCCATCCAACCCGGGTAACCCGTGCGCTGGCAAATACGCCAGGCCGGGATGACAACGATGATGGCGATCACCAGCATCCACAGCCAGTGCCCCGCCCACATGGTATTGCCAAACATGTTATCTCCCATCACGGCACTGCCCTCCACGTTAAAAAGTACCGGTTACTGATGATGGTCATCATGCGCCCCCTCGTGTTTCGATTGCCGGGCATTCCCGGACCTGGTTAGGAAAATCTGCTCGGCCACGGCGGTCACGATCATTGTGACAACAGCTACGCCGATTACAAACGGATCGGTATGGAGTTTGACCGAAACAAAGCCCCCAGCACCAGGAGATCCAGAATAATGGCTGTGGCCGGCACCCAGATATTGGCCTTTATATCCTTGCGCAGATACCGCAGTACACCCCAGTGAATGGCGATATCCATGACCAGTTAGAACACGATCCCGAGCGTGGCAATCCGGGAAAGATCAAAAAAAGCCGTGAGGACAAGCCCCAGAACTACAGTGTAGACCAGCGTGTGCTTCTGGATACTGCCCGGCATGCCAAGGTGACTGTGCGGAACCAGTTTCATCTCGGTCAGCATGGTCAGCATCCGCGAGACTGCAAAGATGCCTGGCACGACCAACGTCCCGGTGGGGGTCTTTGACCTCGGAGCCACTGTTGGTGATCGTGGTGAATCCCTTGAAGGCCAGTATCCCTAGTGCGGTTGCCCCGAAGAAATTACCCATGGTTCCGGCCTCTCCGGGGCTCGAGAAGTCTATCGATAGGGAGTCGGCGATCCAGACACCCACCAGCCCGAAGGTCAGGATACCTCCGATTTTCAGAATCCCGGTAAATGACGCTATCCCCTGGATCATTCGGTTACCCAGCAGGTTAACCAGAAAGGCAACCAGAATGAGCGATACGCCGAGAACTGGCACCATCCGTTAAGCACTTCGGCCTCATTTGAGGAACACCGCCCCACCGTGATCCAAGGTGGGGCGGTACAGGCGATTTTCTGTTGCTTAATATTTCCTAATCGCCGCTTTTTAAACCTTTCCGCCAGTCCCCCAAATCCTCAATTAACTTGTAGAACAGCGGCACAAAGAACAGCGCAAGTGTGCTGGCGGCGATCATACCCCCAACCACCACGGTACCAATCTCCTGTCGGCTAGCAGCACCGGCACCGGTGCTGACGGCCAGCGGCAGGGAGCCAATGATGAACGTCAAGGCGGTCATCATAATGGCCCGGAACCGCTGTCTGGCTGCTGCACTGGCGGCTTCCGCTGCGGACATACCGGCTTTACGATGCTGAGCGGCAAACTCCACAATCAGAATGGAATTCTTCGCTGCCAGCCCAATCAGCACCAGCAAGCCAATCTGGAAGTAGATGTCGTTGGGGAAGCCCCGTATCCTGGCAGCCAGGATCGCACCCAAAACCCCGAACGGAACGGCCGTAGCAACCGCTACCGGTAGACCCCATGGCTACCAACTTGCCCGCCAATGTCATCCCGGATTATGCCTATCTGGAAGAGCAGTCGGGGCGCTACGATTATGACCAGCGTCCTGTTGTTGGTCTGGGTGGCGTGGGCGTTGGTTGGCATTCGCCTGGAATCCAGATTGCCCTCACACTCAGAGCGACGACCAGTCAGGATGAAAGTAATAAAGATGCACTTTCTTTTGGGACAGTGTCGGCTGCGTATCGCTTTTGAGTACCGAGACATTTTCGCGCAGTGTTTACCCTATGCCTCGACCCCTTTATTGATCACACCGTCCATCGCGATCTGCCAGATCAAATCACCAATGGCGTCGAGGGAATGAGCCCCGCTCGGGTCGAACCAGGTTGCAACCCAGTTGAGCGCCCCAAGGCCGATCAGGCGGAGCAAACGGCCGTCAACATTCTTCCGGATCACGCCCTGTTCAATCATTGTTTCGAGGATCTCAGCCCACAGGGACTCGTATTGGTCACGCAGTTCGATGATTTCCTCGCGAGCCTCCGGGCCCAGCGCCCGCCATTCAAACAGCAGCACGTAAACCGCGTCCGAATCTACCAACAGGGCTCGCAGATGCGCTTTGATACAAAGACGCAACCGTTCAACCGGGTCATCCGAACTGGCGTAAGCCGACTCGACCTCTGCGGTAACCAGGTCCACCCCCCGGCGCATCAGCTCGACAAGCAGCGCTTCCTTGCTGTTGTAACGATAATACAGACTTCCGGGCAGCATATTGCAGGCCTCGGCAATCTCCTTGAGCGACGTCCTTTCAAAGCCTTTCTCACGAAAAAGCCGGGCTGCGTTAGACAATACATCGCCCTGGTCGCCCAGTTTGCTTGCAGGAGTCATCTGTCTGTTAACCATCGCTTAAGTATCTCCTCAGCAAGCCAGTTCGTTATTCATCAGAGCGGCCACCACCTGACTCGTTACACTGATCGTACGCCATTGCACGGGTGGCGTGCCATTTGCCTCAACAGATTCTTGACTTTTGGTTGGTTAACCAACCAAAATCCAGCAACAATGTTATTCGGAAGAAACTGACATGGCAATGACCTATCAAAATCAGCTGTTTCCCGCCACTTCCACCCCTGCGCGAAATGCAAACCGGGGTGGGCAGATCTGATGACGGAGTCGAACAGAGCTCAGCACAGTGACGCTGTGACGACGGCGTGGCAGTTCACCGAACAGGTTCCCCACGGCAGGGATCTGGGTATGCAGGTTGTCTCTGTGAACGGAAACCAGGTCTGCATGCGCCTGACCCCACAGCCGTGGATGTTCGCCGAAGAGGATACACAAGAAATCTGCACCAGCGTGCTCTACTCGCTGGCAGACTCCGCCGGAGGCTTGGCGGTATTCGCGGGGGCCCTGGAGTTGATGCCCATTGCCACGCTGGATCTGCGCATGGATTATCTGCGGCCCGCCATCGGCGACCGTGCCCTCTTGGCGGTGGCCACCTGTCGTCATTTAACGGACGAGGTCGCGTTCATCCATTGCGACATCCTCAGCGAGAGCGATAGTGCACTGTTAGCGACGGCAAACGCCACCTTCATGCGCAACACCCAGGGCCAGCGATTCCAGGCCGGTGGACGAAAAAAGGAGGGCGCATGAGCACGACTGGCGATTCGGCACAACCCATCTCAGGCCCTACCGAAAGCGGGAAAGAATGTTCCGACTGGCAGGCTCTGCTGGAGCGCATTCCCTACGCACGGCACCTTGGGCTTGAGGTTCAACGCGACGATGTAGGTCTAGTGGTTCATATGCCGTGTCGTGAAGCGCTCATTGGCAACTTTATGCTACCCGCCCTCCATGGCGGCGTGCTTGGCGCCCTGATCGAACTCACCGCGCGGGTCGCTGCGCAAAGCCAGGATACAGACAAACGTTGCCCACGCATTCTCGACAGCCACATTAACTACCTCCGCTCCGCGCAGGCCCGATCGACGTTCGCCAGCGCCGAAATTGTTCGACAAGGCAGGCGGAGCAGCCTGGTCCGGGTGACTTGCTGGCAGGGCGATAAGCGCAAACCGATCGCCAGCGGTCAGGTTCAGTTGTTGCTCCCGACAATGGCGGCCAAAGAAGCAGATCTTCATGAACAATAAGCACAACAACCCTGAACGCGACCAATTCCAGGCGCCGGATGGCGCGGAGATCGCACTGTGGCGTTGGCCGCAATCCAAAGCGCGCCCCACGGTGCACTGGGCCCATGCAACGGGTTTCCATGGCCGCCTGTACCGCCCCCTCCTTGATGAGCTTGCCACGGACGTCAATGTCCTGGCCTGGGACATGCGGGGGCACGGGGCCAGCGCCGGTGCGGCGAACTTTTCGACATTCCGGGGCTGGGAAACCTACTATCGCGACATGATCGCTCTGCTGGAAAGCCTGGACGAGCCGGTCTGGCTCGCCGGCCATTCCATCGGTGCCACCACCAGCATCATGGCCGCTGCCCGACGGCCAGACAAAGTGCTGGGCCTGATTCTGGCGGAGCCGGTAATCATGGATCCGGGGCAGGGCCTGAAGCTGTGGCTGGCCAAACTGCTACGCCAGTCACATCGGTTGTCACTGGCCGCCGGAGCCGCACGTCGGCGCAGGGTATTCGACTCGCACGCTGCTGCACTGGACAACTATCGGGGCCGCGGTGGCTTCAAGACCTGGCCCGAAGCATGGCTGGAAGCCTACATCCAACACGCCTTCGAACCGCAGGAAGATCAAGTTCGCCTGGCGTGTGCGCCGGAGTGGGAGAGCACCACTTTTGCCCATACCGAACACAACCCCTGGCCCGGTATTCGTCAGTTGCGGTGCCCGGTTATCGCGCTGGCGGCGGAACGCGGGTCAACCTTCTCGCCGGCGGCGCGAAAACGCCTGCAGACCCTGCTGCCCCGGGCTGACGTCATGGTTCTTGAAGGTACGACCCACTTCCTGCCCATGGAGCAGAACGAAACCGTTCGCGATGCCATCCTGCAACTTGCTTTGTCCGGACACCGCGAGAACTGATACCCACACCTTGATTTTGCTAATCGGGACACCTGCCATGCGCTGTATGCTGACACTGTTTATCTCGCTGCTCATTCTGTCTGGTTGTCAGCAGTCTTCGGAACCGCCCCCAGAGGCCCGCGCCCCTATCCCCTGGGTAAAAACAGTTGAACTAAAGGACGCCGGCCCAACAGCGCACAGATTTTCAGGAACCCTGCGAGGCCGCCACGAAGTTCCTCAGGCCTTTCAGATCGCCGGTCGGATTCAACATCGTTACATTGATGCCGGTCAACGCGTGGAAAAAGGCGACTTACTGTTCAAACTCGATACACGAGACCTTGTAGCAACGGCGGAGGGAGCCGCGGCGGATCTGAAGCGTGCAGAAGCGGCCCTGGCAATTACCACCAATGAGCTCCAGCGCCAGCAGCAACTTGTGGGGCGTCAGTTTGTCAGCGAACAAACCCTGCAACGCCTTGAGTTGGCAGAGCGTGAGGCGCGCAGCCAGGTGCAAACGGCTTCTGCACGCAATCAGCAGGCTCAGAATGCCTTGGGGTATGCGGAACTGAAAGCCGCCCATGCAGGCGTGGTCACTGAGGTCATCGTTGAACCCGGCCAGGTTGTGGGTGTCGGTCAAACCCTTGCCGTTCTGGCCGAAGATCAATCGCTGGAAGTCGAGGTTTTTTTACCAGAGGGCAGTAACCCGCCCAGGCGCGGTTATGTTCCTTTGCCCACTGGCGAACAGCTTGCTGTGAGCCTGAGAGAGATTGCCGGGGCTGCCGACCCCGCAAGCCGGAGCTGGCGTGCCCGATACAGCCTGGAGGGGCCCTACCCCTCGTCTTTAACCCTGGGTTCGGTGGTGAGTGTACGGTTAGCACAGAAGCAAACCGCGCCCAGCCATCGCGTACCGCTGGGTGCCCTGGATGAGAGAGGGCAAACGCCGCAGGTCTGGTTGGTTTCCGACGGCACGGTAACGCCCCTGGCGGTCGAGGTGATCGATCTGGGTGAGGAGCATGCGCAGATCAAGGCCGATATCAACGCGGGAACGCCCATTGTCGCGCTGGGGACACACCTGCTCACGCCTGGCATGGCAGTGCGGGAGCTGGTTCAATGAGCTTGCCGAATCTTTCCGCGCTGGCAGTGCGCGAGCGTTCGGTCACCCTATTTTTTCTTTTGCTGTCCGTTGTTGCCGGTTTCTACGCGTTCTCGTCCCTGGGTCGGGCGGAAGACCCTGCGTTCACCGTCCGGGCGATGGTGGTCTCGGTAGCCTGGCCGGGAGCAACCCCCGAGGTGCTGCAGAATCAGGTCGTGGATCGTCTGGAAAAGCAAGTTCAGGAGGTGGCGTATACCGATACCATTGAAACAACCATTCGGCCCGGGCAGGCCGCCATGGTTATCCGATTCCAGGATTCGACGCCCAGCGAAAAAGTGCCTGATCTCTTTTATCAGGTCCGCAAACGCATGCTCGATGAGCAATCCAACCTGCCCCGGGGGGTGATCGGCCCCATCGTCAACGACGATTTCGCGGATGTGTATTTCTCCCTGCTTGCCCTGACGGCACCCGGGATGCCGATGCGTGAACTGACCCGCGAGGCAGAATCGATACGGGATCGCTTGCAGCGGCTGCCCGGCTTGCAAAAAGCACAGCTCCTGGCGGAGCGTCCTGAGCGGGTGTATCTCGAATTTGATCAGGACCGGCTCAACAACCTCGGTTTGTCGGCAGAAGAGGTGTTGCAGGCGATAGAGGCCAACAACCGTCTTCAGCCTCTTGGCTTTGTTGATCTTGCCGGCCCGCGGGTTTATGTCCGCAGCAACATCGACCTGTCTGACCTTGAGCGCCTCACCTCAGTACCTCTGCGTATCGGAGACCAGCTTATCACCGTGTCTGATCTGGCCGAGGTGCGTTTAGGTTATGAAGATCCTTTGAGCTACATCGTCCGCTCCAACGGTGAGGATGCGATCCTGTTAGGTGTCGTCATGCGCGCGGGTGAAAATGGCCTGGAGTTTGGTGAGCGGCTGCGCGAGTTTGTCAGTGCCGAACAGGGCAGGCTGCCGCTGGGAATGTCAATACAGACCCTGACCGATCAGGCGGAAGCCATCACTCAGGCGGTTGATCTTTTTCAGGTCAAGTTTCTGGTTGCGTTGGTCGTCGTGATGGGGGTCAGCATACTGGCGATCGGTCTGCGCGCGGGTTTGGTGGTGGGCATTGCGATTCCTGTGACCCTCGGCCTGACCTTTTTGTTGATGAAAATGGCGGGCATAAACCTGGACCGCATCACCCTGGGTGCGTTGATTATCGCACTGGGCCTGTTAGTGGACGATGCGATCATCGCCATTGAAATGATGATTGTGAAGATGGAGAGTGGCTGGGACCGGGTACGGGCAGCCAGTCATGCCTGGAGCGTAACCGCCGCGCCCATGCTGTTTGGAACGCTGGTGACGGTGGCCGGATTTGTCCCCATCGGATTTGCCCAGTCCGGGGTGGGGGAATACACCGGCAACATCTTCTGGGTGCTGGCTTTTTCGTTGTTGATTTCCTGGGTGGTGGCGGTAACCTTTACGCCTTATCTGGGCGTCAAGCTCTTGCCCGATTACACCGGGCATACGGGCCAGGACCTCTACCAAAGCGCGTTTTATCAGCGGTTGCGCGGGGTGATCACAGCGTGTGTACAGTACCGGAAAACCGTCGTTTTTATCACAGGGGGTTTGCTGGCGATCAGTGCTTTCGGGATGGCAACCCAGGTGCAGAAGCAATTTTTTCCCAGTTCTGATCGCCCCGAAGTTCTGATCAGTGTCTATGCTCCGCAGGGGAGCGCTATTGCCACCACGGATCAAAGTGTCAGACGCCTGGAAGCAATTCTGATGGACATGCCGGAGGTGAAAAGCCTTTCCGCTTACATCGGAGCCGGTGCACCGCGATTCTTCGTATCGGCCAACCCCGAGCAGCCGGACCCGGCATTTGCCAAGTTGATTGCCATTGGGGAGGACGTTGAAGGGCGCGATCGCATCATCTCGGCATTGGAAGCCAGAATCGCGGCGGGTGAATTTCCGGAGGCACGAGTGCGTGTAACGCGTTTGCTGTACGGTCCGCCGGTGGTCTGGCCGGTCAGTTTTCGTGTGCTGGGTCCGGAAGCCGATCAGCTCAGAGAGATCGCGCACCAGATCCGGACTCTCATGACCGGGCATCCGAACATCGTCATGCCGCATCTCGAATGGGACGAGCGCGTACCCACGCTCTATCTTGATATGGACCCGGAAAATCTGGGTTGGATGGGCCTGACCCCGGCAGAGGTTGCCCGGCAACTCCAGTTCCAACTCCGCGGAGTGGCCGTCACCGAACTGCGCCAGGGCATAAGGAGCGTTCAACTGGTGGCGCGTAATGCACGTGGCGAAGTGATCATGCCGGAAGATCTTGAGATCAAAACCCGCGACGGCCGCAAACTTTCCGTACAGCAACTGGGCAAGTGGCAGGTTCGTTACGAGGACCCCGTCATAAAGCGTTACAACCGTGACCCCTTCCTGGCCGTTCAGGCCGATGTAGAAGGTGCCCAGCCACCGGATGTCACCAAGGAAATCTGGAGTGCGATGACAGCCCTGCGTGAACAGTTGCCGGAGGGTTACCGTATTGAAATTGGCGGTACGGTGGAACAATCAGCCAAAGCCAATGCTTCAATCCAGACATTACAACCGGTGATGTTGGCGTTGATGCTGATCTTTATCATGCTTCAGATGCGTTCATTTATCGGCACATTGACTGTTCTTGCCACCGCGCCACTGGGGCTGATTGGGGCTGTGCTGGCTCTGCTGCTGTTTAATCAACCCTTTGGCTTTACCGCGCTGCTGGGGTTGATTGGCCTGGGCGGCATCCTGATGCGAAACACCATGATTCTGACGCAGCAGGTGCAGGACAACTTCAAAGCAGGAATGGCTGCCCGGGAAGCCGTTGTCGAAGCGGCAGTCCAGCGTGCCCGCCCCGTGGTACTCACCGCCCTGGCGGCCGTTCTGGCGTTTGTACCTCTGACCTTTGACCTGTTCTGGGGGCCGCTGGCTTATGTGCTTATAGGTGGCGTAGCGGTCGGCACTCTGATTACGCTATTGTTTGTCCCGGCGCTTTATGCCCTCTGGTTTCGCCTAAAGAACGAATACTGAGGAAAGCCGGCTACGTGAGTGCGGACAAGTGCCCTGTCACGCAGTCACCGATCTGCAGATCGAGGGTGTTTTTTGCCTGCATTGCTTGTTGGTGCAGGTCCTTTAACCAATCTGCGCCTACTGGGCACCCTGGAGCCTGGCGTAAATCTGCGTCTGGAGCAGGAGCGGATTTCGTTTACGGCCTTGCCGGAGAGGTGAAATAAATAGCCATAGCCGCGCCTGGGCATGTGTGGGTTAACGGTTCTGTTACCGGTGCTGCCACCGGGGCTGACGTTTCTCGAGAAAGGCGGTCATGCCCTCGTTGCGGTCTTCGGAGGCAAAGCTGGACCACAGCAGACGGCGCTCGTACTCGATGCCCGCTCTCAGGGGAGTCTCGAACGCCTGGTTAACCGCATCCTTGTTGATCATGGTCGCCATCTGCGAGTAGCCGGCGATCTCGGCCGCGACCGCGAGGGCCGTCTCGAGCAGATCGTCAGCCGGCACCACCCGGCTGACCAGACCACTGCGTTCGGCTTCCTGCGCATCCATCACCCGACCCGTCAGGCACAGGTCCATGGTCTTAGCCTTACCGATGGCCCGGGCCAGTCGCTGGGTTCCTCCAGCTCCAGGCAGGGTGCCGATCTTCACTTCCGGCTGGCCGAAACGGGCGTTATCGGCGGCGATCAAGAGGTCGCACATCATCGCCAGCTCACAGCCACCGCCGAGTGCCAGGCCGGCCACCGCGGCAATCACCGGTTTGCGGCATCGGGTCACGGTTTCCCAGTTAGCGGAGATGAAGCGCTCCCGGTAAGCCCGGGAAAAGTCCAGGGCGTGGACTTCGGAAATGTCTGCGCCGGCGGCAAAGGCTTTCTCGTTGCCGGTAATGACAATCGCGCGAATGGCGTTATCTGCTTCCAGGGCTTCCAGAGCGGACGTCAATTCGTTCATCAAAGCGTTGTTCAAAGCGTTGTACACTGCTGGCCGGTTGAGCCGGACGAGAGCCACCGCCTTGTGCCTTTCAAGCAATATGTTGCTGTACTCCATAACCACCTCTACTAATATCTGCTTTCTTATTACTTTTTGTAGAAATCTATATCGTTGATTACGTCGATTTTAAAGGCTACACCCGAGCATTTTTTAACGCAACATGTTGACATATTAATTTGCGAAGGCGTATGTTGAAGCGGACAAGGTAATGACCTGCTTTTGTGGTCAGGTCACCCAACAACAAACCAGACACAACAGGTGACTCAGATGGATACAGGCATCACTCTCAATCCGCAACGCCGTGCCGCCATGATCGAAAGCGGCGCCTGGACCGACAAGCTTATTACCGACTATCTGGATCAGGCAGTAGCCAGCACCCCGGACCGGGAAGCCATCGTCGGCTACCAGGTCACCAGCGACACGCGCGGCGCCCTCACCTATCGCGAACTCAATGACAGGGTCACCCGCATGGCCACAGGCCTGGCGGCCATGGGTATTGACAAAGGCGACCTGGTGGCCTGCCAGTTGCCAAACTGGTGGCAGACCACCGCCCTGCATCTGGCCTGCATCCGAATCGGTGCCATTCTCAACCCGCTGATGCCCATCTTCCGGGAGCGGGAACTGCGCTTCATGCTCAAACATGGCGAGGCCAAACTTCTGGTGATTCCAAAGATCTTCCGTGGCTTTGACTACGAGGCCATGATTGACGGTATTCGCGGAGAGCTGCCGAACCTCGAAACACTGCTGGTCATCGAGGGCGAGGGGGAACGCAGTTTTGAGCAACGTCTGATGGAGACGCCCTGGGAAGAAAAGCAGGACACCAAAGCCCTGTTTGCCGAGCGCCAGCTCAGCGCCGATGATGCGGTCCAGATCCTCTACACCTCCGGCACCACTGGCGAGCCCAAGGGGGTTGTACATACCTCAAATACGTTGCTCTCGAACGTCAGGGCCTTCTCCGACCGGTTGCACCTGACCTCAAATGACAAAGTACTGATGGCCTCCCCGGTGGCCCACCAGACCGGCTTCACATACGGCATACTCGTGCCCATCTATCTGGGCACCACCTCCATACTTCAGGACATCTGGGACGCAGAATACGTCTGCAACGTAATTGCCACCGAGAAACCGGCTTTCACTATGGCGGCGACACCGTTCCTGGCCGACCTGGTGAAAACCGCGCCCAAACATGAGGGCGAGCTGGACTCATTGCGCATCTTCGTCTCCGCCGGCGCACCGATCCCCAGCGCCGTTGTGGAACAGGCCGGGAAGGTATTGAATGCAAAAATTGTTTCAGCCTGGGGCATGACCGAAAACGGCGCGGTCACCACGACCTGCCCGGAGGATCCCGACGAGCGAGCCAGCCAATCCGACGGTAAGGCCCTGACCTACACGGAAGTGAAAGTCACCGACTTCCAGGGCAACGAACTGCCTGCCGGAGAAGAAGGCAGCCTGCTCGTCCGGGGCTCCAGCCTATTTGTCGGCTACCTCAAGCGACCCGAACTCTATGGCGTGGACGAAGGCGGCTGGTTCAACACCGGCGACCTCGCGCGCGTGGACAAGGACGGCTACATCCGCATCACCGGCCGCACCAAGGACGTGGTGATCCGCGGCGGCGAGAACATCCCCGTGGTTGAGGTAGAGAACCTGCTCTACAAGTTCCCCGGCATTGCCGATGTGGCTTTGGTGGGTTGCCCGGACGAGCGCCTGGGTGAGCGCCTGTGCGCCTATGTCACCCTCGACGAGAACGCCACCGACCTGACCCTCGACGAGCTCAAGAGCTACCTGACCAAACAGCAGCTTTCCAAGAGCTACCTGCCGGAATACCTGGAAGTGATCGAGGCCATGCCCCGCACCGCCTCCGGCAAGATCCAGAAATTCAAACTTCGGGAACAGGCGAAAGAAGTACGCCTGGAACCGGCCAAACGCGCCTGACCCGACCCATCACTCTGAGCAACAGGAGAACAAACCATGAAAGGCCTTAACGGAAAAACTGTCATTGTTACCGGTGGTGGTGGCGGCATCGGCCGCGCCGTATCCCGGCGCTTTGCCGAGGAAGGCAGCCTGGTGGCAGTCCTCGATCGTGACGAAGCCACAGCCCAGGCCACGGTGGACCTGATCACCGAAGCCGGCGGCAAGGCCCGCGCCTACGCTGCCGACATCACCGATTATGCGGCCATCACCGAGACGGTCGCAGCCATTGAAAGCGATCTGGGCGTGCCCACCGTGCTGGTGAACAACGCCGGCTTCGACCGCTTCATGCCGTTCCTGAAAACCGAGCCAAAACTCTGGGACCAGCTGATTGCGGTGAACCTCACCGGGGCCCTGAACATGCACCATGTGGTGCTGCCGAAGATGATCGCCGCCGGTGGTGGCAAGGTTATCAACGTGGCCTCCGACGCGGCCCGGGTCGGCTCCTCCGGCGAGTCCGTCTACGCCGCCTGCAAGGCCGGCCTGGTGGGCTTCAGCAAGACCGTGGCGCGGGAACTGGCCACCAAGAACGTATGCCTGAACGTGGTTTGCCCCGGCCCCACCGACACCGCGCTGCTCAAGGGCGTGGCGGAAACCGCTCCGAACCCCGAGAAACTGCTGGAAGCCTTCCGCAACGCGGTGCCCATGAAGCGCCTGGCCCAGCCGGAAGACTACCCCGGCATCATCGCCCTGCTCGCCAGTGACGACGCCAACTTCATTACCGGCCAGGTGATCAGCGTGTCCGGCGGCCTGACCATGGCCGGCTAAGCGGCCCTTTCCACACATCAAGACAACGAATCAGGAGCACGCATCATGAACTACGAAGACATTCTCTACGACGAAACCAACGGTGTCGCCACCATCACCATCAACCGTCCGGACCGTTATAACGCCTTCCGGGGCCAGACCTGCATGGAACTGCTGGACGCGTTTAACCGCGCCGGCTGGAACAAGGACATCGGCGTGATCGTGTTCACCGGCGCCGGCGACAAGGCATTCTGCACCGGCGGTGACCAGGGCGCCCACGAAGGCCAGTACGACGGCCGCGGCCTGATCGGCCTGCCGGTGGAAGAGCTGCAGCGAACCATCCGCGAAGTGCCCAAGCCGGTGATCGCCCGGGTCAACGGCTTCGCCATCGGCGGCGGCCATGTGCTGCATGTGATCTGCGACCTGACCATTGCCTCGGAAACCGCCGTGTTCGGTCAAGTGGGACCGAAAGTGGGTTCCGTCGACCCCGGCTTTGGTACTGCCTACCTGGCGCGCGTCGTCGGCGAGAAGCGCGCCCGGGAAATCTGGTACCTGTGCCGCAAGTATTCCGCACAGCAGGCGCTGGAGTGGGGCCTGGTGAACGCCGTGGTGCCACCGGAGCAGCTGGACGAGGAAGTGCAGAAGTGGTGTGAGGAAATCCTCGAGAAGAGCCCGACTGCCCTGACCATCGCCAAGCGCTCGTTCAACGCCGACAGCGACAACATCGGCGGTATTGGCGCCCTCGGCATGCAGGCCCTGAGCCTGTACTACGACACAGACGAGTCCAAGGAAGGTGTTAACGCGTTCAAGGAAAAGCGCAAGCCGGACTTCCGGAAATTCTACAAGTAAGCGGTCCGGCCCGGTGGCAAAACCACCGGGTCACCGACACTCCCGGAGAACACCATGAATTTCGCATTTAACGAAGAACAGAACGCGATCCGCGACGTTGTGGCCCGCTTCAGCGCCGAGGTGCTGGCTCCGGGCTACCGCAAGCGGGATCAGGAAGGGATCATCGAGAAGGATGTCATCCGCCAGCTCGGCGAGATGGGTCTGCTCGGCGGCGAACTGCCGGAAGAATTCGGCGGCAGCGGCATGGACTGTGTCACCAGCGGCCTGATCATCGAGGAAATCTCCAAAGGGGATTTCAACGTTGGCTACATTCCCCTGCTCACCTCCCTGAACGGCCAGATCATTGCCAGCCACGCTGCCCCGGACCTGGCGAAGGAGTGGCTGCACGGCATGACCACCGGCCAGAAAGTGGCCTGCATCGCCCTGACCGAACCCCACGGCGGCTCCGACGCCGCCAACCTGCGCCTGAAGGCAGAGAGGAAGGGCGACGTCTTCGTGCTCAACGGCGAGAAAACCTCCATTTCCATGGCGGACCAGGCCGACGTGGCGGTGGTCTTTGCCCGTACCGGCACGGTGGAACAACGGGCCTCCGGCATCAGCGCTTTCCTGGTGCCCATGGACAGCCCGGGTATCACGACCACCCGCTTCGAGGATAACGGCCAGCGTGCCATCGGCCGCGGCTCCATCTTCTTTGACAACGTGGAAGTGCCTGCCATGAACATGATGGGCGACGAGGGCAAAGGCTTCAAACAGGTCATGCAGGGCTTCGACTACAGCCGCGCACTGATCGGCCTGCAGTGCCTGGCGGTGGCCCAGCAATCCCTGGATGAAACCTGGCAGTGGCTGACCGAGCGCAAAGCCTTCGGCCAGAACCTGTCAGCCTTCCAGGGCCTGACCCATCCGTTGGCCGAATACCAGACCTTCGTTCATGCCGCGCGCATGCAGTGTTACCATGCGCTGTGGCTCAAGGACAACAATCTGCCCCACAATGCCGAAGCCGCCATGAACAAATGGTGGGGGCCCAAGCTTTCCTTCGATGTGGTAAAACAGTGCCTGCTGGCCCACGGCCACACCGGCTGGGGTGAAGACCTGCCCTTTGCCCAGCGGTTGCGGGATGTCCTTGGCCTGCAGATAGGTGACGGTACCGCGCAGATCATGAAGAACATCATCGCCCGCGAATACCTGCCGAAGTGATGCACCCCATATCCTCTGCGATTCGGGGTGCCGAAGACAGTCTGCCTTGGCCGGAAAACCATGGCAGAACCAAAGGAGCACAAATGATCGTCAACGAATCCGGAGGCATTCCCAACCGCCTGTTCTTTCGTCTGTTCCAGACTGGAAACATTCTGCAGCGTCAGGTTCAGAATGAGATGGGCATTAGCGCTGTACAGTGGGCAGTGCTTGGAGCTCTATCGCGGGAGGGGTTTGAGGACGGAACTTCGTTCAACCAGCTCAAAGAATATCTATACGTCAGTCGCCAAAACCTGGATGGTGTTCTGAAGCGAATGGAGAGAGATGGCCACGTTGTCCGGATACCGGATCCCCAAGACCGCCGAGCTCGACTGGTGGTACTTACCGAATCTGGTCGGACTTTCTGGAATCGACTGCAGGACACTATTGCCGAGTTTTACAAACAGGCCATGCAGGGGATGAGTTTTGATGACGGCGTCAGCTTGCTTCACCTTCTGAAGAAGCTTCAGCATGGACTTAGTGACGTTTCGCTGAAATCGACCATCCCGGAGCACAATGATACTGAGAATCTCGACGCCGAATGACGCCTAACTCAGCAGCTTGGTCATGGAAGTAGCTGGCGGCTTTACAGAAACGTACGCATTGCAGCCCTGTTCTTGCCAGACCGCTTCACGAGGTACATGGTTTCATCAGCTACCATGAGGGGCTTTATCGACTCGACCGGGTGTTTCATTGAAGGTGACCACGCCAAGTGAAAACGTCAACGGCCAGTCATTCTTCTTCATCTTGTTCTCCAAGGTCTCGACCAGGCGCGGGATAAACTTCCTGGCCGCGTCGAAATCCGTATCAGGAAGCAACACCGCAAATTCGTCGCACCGATGCGTGCTGGGAAATTGCCGCTACGAAGGCCAGACCTGAGGGTATCCCCCACGTCTTTGAGCACTTTGCCCCCCCCTCTGCGTGGCCGTAGTCATGGTTAATCGGCTTGAAATTATCCAGATCAATACTGATTAGCGTGAAATGTCGACCGTATTGAGAAAGTCGCTCGATGGAGCGTTCAAGCTCTGCTCGAAAGCTCCGAATGTTAGCAATCGACGTAAGGGGATCTGTCCGGGCAAGCGGTCGCTCCTGATCCAGTTCGTTCCGTAGCCTGGTCACAAGGTATCGCTGCTCGGACACATCCTGACAAATCGCCGGAGTGTAACTACCGCAGGCCAACGTAATCTGCCTCAGAATAATAACGATGGCGAAGCGTGTCCCGTCCCCTCGCACAGCCTCCAACGCAGAATTTGTAATCCGTGACTCCTTCTCTGGAGTTTCGTGGAAATTGCCAGCGTCAGCAAGAGAAACGGAAAGTTTGTTGAAGAAGGTTATGCAGCCGTATTCATCTCCGAAGCTGAACGAGTTATCTCCATCATTTCTGGCGAATTCGAACCAGAAACAATGATGATAAATGGTGGCGTGTTTGGCCTTAACGATAAGGCACCTGTGAGTGGCGCAACCGTTGACGTCGGTTTCATTGAATCGGGATCGACTTTTACAACATCCACCGATAACGATGGTCTTTTTTCGATTGGGGATCTGACGGAAGCTGGGCTTTAGGTTGTTGATGTGACAACGGTTGATGGTGAAACAGGCACCGCGCAAGGCAGCTTGCTTGAAACTGAAAATACATCTTCTGTGCTCGTTACTGTAAACCTCGCTGGTAGTGGTGCAATCTATGGCACAGTTTATGACGAAGCCGGACTCCCTGTTCCCTCCGCTCTCGTAACAGCAATCTTTCCTGATACAGACAGGAAGTACTCGGCAATATCGACAAGCGACGGATCATTTGCACTGACAAATGTGCATGGTGATGGAACCCTGATTCTCGTTGGTATCAACAACGACACTGGTGAAAGCGGTTCTGCCACTGGAGTTCTATCGAGCTTCGCCTCCCAGATCACGCGCAACGTGTGACAATAGCTGCTCCTCAAACAGTCAATGCCGAGTTCCTGAACACAGGGTTCGAAAATGGCTTAGAAGGCTGGTCTACAGAAGGCTCAGTGACCATCGTCGATCGAAACCTCATGTTCACAACCCCCGACTCTGGCAACTAAGGGAGAATTACGATATGGATATTATGAGCAAAGCAACGCCAAAGTTGGGCGTCGTTATCTCTTGCACTGCAATTATACTTCTCAGCGGTGCACAAAATGCAGCTGCAAATGGCTGCCTGACCCTGACCCCCGTAATAGGTCCACCCAGAGTTGGAAAAATCCGGCCAGAAACGTTTGGTCGTTCGTGGCCCTTCGCTCGACGGCGCAAGGCGGAAGCGTCAGCCGTGTCGTGCCAAAGCTACGGGGCGGCACGGTGACGGACCCCAGGAACGACGTTCATATGGTCGTAACGGAACATGGTTGCGTGAATCTTAAAGGCCTTTCGATTCCGCAAAGAGCCAGAGAACTTATTAATATCGCAGATCCGGAATTTCGAGAAAGCCTGGAACACGACGCCAAGACGATAGGATTGCTATAAAACCTGGCGGTCAGAAACACAGGCATATAGATGAGCTACAGGTTTAACCAGATCTTAATGGTTGCAGGCTAGAGTCTGAGGTTCAATTCAACGAAGAGTAGTTCCCTATGTCTGGCGATTCTTCCCTGTTAGTCGAAAAATTATGGCGATTAAAACGTCGCATTGATAAGGGCGCCTGCCCCGGCGTCGAATTCGTTCATCTGAATACGCTTCTCAGAGAACCCGCTTATCGTGCGGATGTACTCAGGCGGGTTGAGCTGTCAGGTAAGCCGGAACTTCAGGCCCTGGCCAAAGAGATACAGCTTAGCGACAACGGCCAGCCGCTCATGGCGAAAGAAACTACTGCCCGCTTTGAAGCAACAGAAGAACCTCGTACTGCGCAAAAGAGCTGGTTGCGACGCAACTCTCTCATCGTTTTCCCGGTCTTGGCCATTGGTTCGGCGGCAGTCGGGTTCACTGCATTTGAAGACCGTTCTGTACGCGTTGATTCTGACATTCTGGTTGATACCACCTGGGAATCCGGCAAACGGTACATCCTTGAGAAAACCATCTATGTTGAGAACTCCAACCTCAACATAGAACCCGGTGTTACCGTCGAAGGCGAACATGGATCAGCGCTTGTCGTGACCGCAAATTCGAAGCTTTTTTCCCGAGGTTCAGCAGACAAGCCAATAGTGTTTACCAGTGCCCAGACTGAGGGCAACCGATCGCGTGGCGATTGGGGCGGCGTTGTTCTGCTTGGCAACGCACCGGCGAATCAGCCCGAAGCCTCCATCGAGGGGCTTCCCGAGGGTGAAACCCGAGGTGCATTTGGCGGCACTGACGCCGAAGATTCCTGTGGGGTTGTGGAATTTACCCGAATCGAATTTGCTGGTTTCGAGGTTTTCAAGGATAACGAGCTCAACGGCCTGACGCTGGGCGGGTGTGGCAACAGCACGATTGTCAGAAATGTTCAGGTCCACCGGTCTCTCGACGATGGCATTGAAATGTTTGGCGGCAATGTCGATCTCAAGAACATCGTCATCACTGGTGCAGGAGACGACAGCATCGACTGGGATTGGGGCTGGACCGGAAATGTCCAATTCGCAGTAATCCAGCAGCATCCAGATGCCGGCGACAACGCCTTCGAGGGTGATAACAACGGTAACGACCACGAAGCCCTTCCCCGCTCAGAACCCACCTTCTACAACGTCACACTCGTGGGTGGCGGCAACAGCCAGAAGAAACACCGCGGCATGGTGCTTCGGGAAGGTTCAGGTGGCCATTTTCACAATATGTTGATCGACAGCTACGCAATTGAGGCTATTGATACTCGGGATAACGTGCTCTCGGTTATCAATCGCGGCCGACTGACGTTTGGTAACAACCTCTTGGCCAACCTAGGGCATTTAGGAAGGGTCACCCAAGAGTCCGGCAAGGATGACGACGACTTCGGCTTCAGCGAGCAAGCCTGGATGGAAGAACCACAGAATAACAATGTATTCCGTGTCGAAACTGCGTTGTTCCCTAACGCCAAAGACCTCACCAATCCGGTTTTCATGCCTAGGGTGCAACTGCGGCAAATGAACGCAACACGCCCACCACAAAGCGAATTCTTTGATGAGTCGGCTAACTTTGTAGGTGCTGTGAGCCCGGTATCTGCCCAAAGCTGGCTCGACGGCTGGACGGACTTTCCCGCAAATTAACCATCAGACCAGCTTCACGGGCCACGGAAGGCCCTTCTGACATCTTTAAGTCAGTTCCAGTCCTGGCTCGATTTGAGCATTTGGTTTTTGTAGGGCGCGATCGTCTCAAGCAAAACATTGGAGCGGGAAAACCAGCTGCGAGCCCAGGCGATTTCATTCTCCGCTTCATCATAAATGGTCGACTCAATGGTCCATTGGTGAAGGTCGGAGTGAATGACTCGGGCAACAGCTGCAACGCGGCTTTCCCAAAGGGCCTGGAAAGGCTGCAATTCAAACTTGTAACATTTGGCCAGCCGTGAGGTTTCCTGAGTATTGGCAGCTAAAAGAGAGGCATCATGCAATAGTTGAAAGATCACAGATTCTTTGACCACCCCCCATGGAGAATTGGAGAACGGAGTGAGCCTTACAGAAATCGAGCAATAACCAATTTCCAGCTCAATGTTGGGACGGATCCAAGCATCGGATGTTGATGACAGGTACAATGACGTTAATGCTTTGAAATGGCTATTTTTTTGAGACATCGCCTCCCATCCTCCAATCCGCTCTGCCCGATTGACATGGCATTTAAACGATGGAATCAGGCCTCTTTACCCACTCCAAGAAAAAAGGCTTGGCAGCTCGGGCGAAAGGTGGGCCATGATTTCGAGCAAGAGTAGCTTCATGCCACTGCTTTCAGCTCCTAGAATCCTCTCATAGTATGTCATTGTGGAGACAGCCTCTTTTTAGGAATGTCCGCAGTAACGGGGTAGCACCCGACATGGAGGTATCAGCCTTTGCCCAACGGCTGATCCCGTTCCACCATGAAATCCTCTGAAACTCGCTCACTGGAGTCAAAGAATTCATCCCAAACGGGATCGGTAGGTCGCTCATAGCGTTTAACTGAACCTCTCAGTCGCTCCAGTGGTGAGTGCCCTTTCATATTGGGCTGAGCGAACTCTTCGGTATGCGCCGAATCCGCATCCAAATCTTCCAGCAACTCCTGCTCAGTAAACTGTTTCTTTTTCACCTCGTTTATTCCCTCAGTGAGAATCATTGCCTCGAAGGGTAGTTTAGCAGGGAGTCAGCTGCGGCAGCGCTCCAGGAACGCTTTCAACCATCGAGCTTCCGGCTTTGTCGGCTTAAGATCGTACTGTTTCACGATACGAACGAACCTTGCCACATAACCGCACTGGCCTGACGGTGGCACCCATTCATCCGGACCCTGGGCACCCTTACTTCTATTAAACTGGATTATACGAATATGAAATATGCGATTTTCGTTGCTGAGTGAGTGAGTTGAGTTGATATACGTAGCCTTAGAAAAATAAGTCGACAACATATTTGCAACAACAAATTTCTTAGGGTTGCTGCTTGAGCAATGCTAGCCAGCCAGCAACATTTTTCTAATCTAGCGTCGCCTTACGATTGCCTATTAGCGATGGGCACTGAAGTCAACCATCAATGGCAATGACATCATAAGTTGGCCGCTCCGGTCGCAAAGCGAACATTCAGATTTAGAGATAGCGCGGCAATCAGCCGCCGCGTTTTGCGGTCGGCTGATTGCCTTGGTAAGTTCTGGAGCCACAACTTATTTTCTAGTAGCTCTCAGCATCCATGATGTTTTTTCATGTATGCGCATACGGTCAGAGACCAATGCCGCTGTTGACTCGTCATCCGCAGACTGCGCAAGTTTCAATACATCTCTAGAGGTCTTGACTACTTGCTCATGCCCTTTGGTCAACAAATCAACCATTTCTTCTGAGCTCGGAACGCCTTCAACTTCTTCAATAGAGCTAAGTCTTGAAAATTCTTTGTAGGTTCCAGGAGCAGCTACATCCAGAGTACGAATACGTTCCGCAATATCATCAACTGCGATAGCCAACTCAGTGTAATGTTCTTCAAACATTAAATGTAGCTCGCGAAATTGGGGGCCACTCACATTCCAATGAAAATTATGTGTTTGTAAGTACAGAGTATATGAATCGGCTAAAAGGCGTTTAAGGCCTTCAGCGATCTTCACTCTATCTTCAGCATCAATGCCTATATCGATATTGGTCATTTCTCAATCCTCTCAATGGTTTAATTTAAGGCTTGGTCGAACTTAACGCCGACCATAAACGGTGTAGACTTACCTCGGCCCACTAAACACTCCGGGCTCTACCCCGGTCCCTCGACATCAACGATGTGCCACACTGAAAATGTCTGACATCTTCAATCTGAAGCAGGAGGAGTCATCATGAATGTTACAACCATTGGCATTGATCTGGCGAAAACTGAGCTCAGTATTCATGGCACCAACCAACACAGCAAGGTCGTGGTTCGCAAACGTTTGAACCGCCCAAATTGCTGGCGTTCTTTGCGCAATTGCCACCGTGCCTGATTGGCATGGAGGCCTGCTCCGGCGCTCGCTACTGGGCTAGGCAATTGACCCGGCTCGGCCACAATGCCCGGATCATTGCGCCCTGCTTTGACGCTTCTTACCGCAAGAGCAGCAAGAACGACGACAATGATGCCGAGGCCATCTGTAAAGCCGCGGATCGACCAACATACGCTTCTCGCCCATCTCCTGGCATCGGGCCTCGAACAGCCGCTGCCATACTGGCCTGTGCGCCCGACCCAAGACAGCTCAAATGCGGGCGACACTTCGCTGCCGTAAGAAGAATCATCGATAACAGAGAGAGTACCGCCATGCTGCTTATGGCAAACAAGATCAGGCAATCAACCGAATATGTCCGCGCGACAGTTCAACCCTTCCCTGATTTTCAAATTCTTTGAGAAGACGACTCACCACTTCTCGTGCAGTACCAAGCTCAGAGGCTATCTGTTGATGAGTTACCTCCATGGATCCATCAGTCATATGAGATGTCAGCCACTCCTCTAAACGCTGGTCCATGCGACGAAAAGCCACTTCTTCCACTAGCAACATCAAATCATCCAGGCGACGCCCGTAGGACTCCAGCACGCCAAGCCGAAAATCTTTGGACTGCCCCATAAGCTGATCAAGCAACGCCCCGGGGATAAGCAAAATCTCGGCGGCCTCCTCAACAATCGCTTCTGCACGGTACGACCTTCCAGTCATAAGGCACCCGATGGAAAGTGTACAGACGTCGTCCGGGTCGATCCGATAGAGGACGATGCGATTACCGGACACGTCTGTCATTTGCACCTTAACCCGACCACTCAAGATGAGAGGCAACCCCTTGCAACGGTCGCCAGCGCCAAACAGAACCTGGCCGGCAGGGATCTAAATTGGCTTAAGCGCTCCCAGAATCGCACGGCGGCGAGACTCTTCAAGACGATCAAGAATGTTGTGACTCAACATCTTATTACACCTATCTGATAGCCAGCGGCCCGTCAACTGTGACTTTGTCACTGAACCCGCCATTCCGCTCAGTCTATTTTGGCTACCACAAGGCCAGCACATTACGGAGACGGACAATGCTGAAAAACATCGGAACCATAGACCGCAGTGCAAGAACCATTGTTGGAATTGGGTTGCTTGCACTTGTATTCATAGGACCACAAACCCCGTGGGGCTGGATTGGCATCATACCGCTCGCCACAGCGATGATGGGGAGATGCCCAGCCTATTCATTCATTGGTTTGAATACCTGCAGACGAAAACCCTGAGGCAAGCAGCTCCAAGTTTGCGGACTCAAAACTACAACGAAAATACATTAGCTTAATTTGGAATATAGTTATAATTAAATAGACTTACAAAGTAATAGGCGCTTAGTCTGCAAGTGAGCTTGCGAGGCTTTTCGCCTACGCCCCCTGAACTTCTGATGGAGACAAAACATGAGCTTATTGCTTGGCGATACCGCCCCGAACTTCACCATCGACAGCACCGCCGGAAAGATCAATTTTCACGACTGGGCCGGCGATTCCTGGGTGTTTTTCTTCAGCCATCCGGCTGACTTTACTCCTGTATGCACCACCGAAATGGGCCGCACTGCCCAGCTAGCCGGAGAATTCGCAGCGCGCAATACCAAGCCGCTAGGCCTGTCCACAGACACAGTCGAAGAACACGTGAAATGGATCAACGACGTAAACGACACTCAGAACTGTAACCTCCAGTTCCCGATCGTCGCTGACGCCAACCACAAAGTGGCCGAGTTGTATGAAATGATCCACGCCGGTGAAAGTGAGACTGCAGCCGTGCGCAGCGTGTTTATCATCGACCCGAACAAGAAAATCCGCCTGACCATGACTTACCCAATGGCAGTGGGCCGAAATTTTGACGAGATCTTGCGGGTCATCGATGCACTTCAGACCGGCGACGCCAATAGATGTGCGTTGCCTGCAGACTGGCGCAAGGGTGAAGACGTGATCATTCCACCTTCCATTTCCAATGAAGAAGCCAAGGGCCTGTTCCCGAACGGCTGGAACGAAATCCGTCCGTACCTCCGCACTACCAAACTCTAGGCGGGTTTCTAGATCTGCGAGCGCTTGCCACTCGGTGAGCGCTTTGCTCTGCCCGCACTTAAAGAAAACCTCGTCTCAACAGGAGACACTCATGCGACAGATACTGATAGCGGTAGTCGCCCCACACTCAGGCTCAGGAAGCGCTCGCTCTAACGCCGCAGGAAACCTATGACCTGATCCAGAAACAGGCAGACCAACTCCTGTTCGTGGATGTCCGCGATCCGATTGAAATTATGTTCATTGGCTTCACTGACGTTATCGACAAGAATATTCCGTTCAAACTGGCCGATCGCTCGAACTTTCTTGCCGACAAGGGCCGCTTTGCGATGAGCACCGATCCGGAATTCGCCGCGCAGGTAGAGGAAGCCTTGAAAGCAAAAGGGCTTACCAAGGATGGCCTGGTTATCACCATGTGCCGCTCCGGTTCCAGCCGTGGCAAGCCGAGCGCGGAATACCTGATGGAACAGGGCTTCACTAATGTGAGGTACATTGACCACGGCTTTCAGGGCAATGGCGCTAAGGAAGGAAAGAAAAAAGATATGAGAATCGTGAATGGCTGGCAGAACGAAGGACTGCCGTGGTCCATGAATCTCAACCCTGAAAAGATCTATCGCCCCTGAACCGGAGTTTTGCGAGATTTTAGCAGACTGGATAGAGAATGCGCGGCGTCTGAGGACTCCGGGCATTCTCAGATTCAAAAAGTGAAAGTTCGTATCTTACGAATTAGCATCTGGCCGGCCATTTCTGGCGGCATGGCAACGCCGACGCCGTCGATCAACTCATCCTTTCCGTGATCGCTGTTCGGGAGATACAGGGCACAGACTTTTGCCTGACCACCCCGCTTTAGCAGGCCTCGTAGCATCTGTCCCGGAGTAACATCTTTTGGCTTTAGCGTCGGCGCTTCGTAGGACTTCAGTGCCAGATCACCGGCTTCGTCGCACAGCAGTATATTTACCTTGGCCCCCTGCTTGGCCATGGTGTTGGAAAGTACCATCGCCATCCCCTGAGTTTGCAAGGAGTCACTGGAAAGAATGACCAGCACTTCCTCAACACCGCTTTTGTGAACGTCTGCCTGGACGCCGAATGACGCCAACGTCGTCATCATCGCGCCAATTGCCGTGGTCTTGAATGACTTGATCATGATTGAAACTCCGTTCTGGTTCATAGACTGATTTCCAGTTTAAGGTATCCCGCCAGAAACGTGAGCTTCAGTGACAAAGTCACTTTTCCAGGTCGATAGATGTTGCGCCCATAAAAAAGCCGGGCTGTTCGGCCCGGCGAAAAGGTATGCATTCGGTTTGGATCTCTATCCCCAGGCTGGGCCCTCAAGTGCGTCCAGCGGAATTTTAAGGTATCGCTTGCCGTTCTCCTCCGGCTCTGGCAGTTGCCCGCCTCGGGTATTCACCTGCAATGCATGCAGGATCAATTTGGGCATGGGCAATTCACTGTCGCGGGTATTCCGGAATTCAACGTACTCGGATTGCGAGGCGTTCGCCAGATGCTTGTTGGTTCTTTTCTGTTCCGCGACGGTGCTCTCCCATTCAGAGTCTCGGCCATCAGGCATGTAATCGTGCCCGGTAAACAGCCGAGTCTCATCCGGTAATGAAAGGATGCTCTGAATGGATTCCCACAGTTGCCGAGCGTCACCGCCGGGGAAGTCTGCACGGGCTGTGCCGAAGTCGGGCTGAAAAATCGTGTCATGCACAAACGCTGAATCACCAATCACATAGGTGACTGAGGCTTTGGTGTGGCCCGGCGAGAACATCACTTGACCCCGCAGGTTTCCAATCTTGAGTTCGTCATCTGCCCGAAACAGATGATCCCACTGTGAGCCGTCAGCTGGAAAATCTGGCCAGTTGTAGATGTCTTTCCAAAGCTCCTGAACGTCAGTCACATAACCGCCGATCGCCGTCGGTGCCCCGGTTTTTTTGCGCAAATATTGTGCTGCGGAAAAGTGGTCGGCGTGGGGATGTGTGTCCAGAATCCACTGTACGTTAAAACCGTTTTCAGTTACGTAAGTCAATAGCTCATCCGCATGATGAGTCGCCGTGGCTCCGGACTTTTCATCGTAATCCAGCACTGGATCAATGATGGCGCACTGCTTGGTCTCAGGGTCGCTAACCACATATTGAACACTGAAGGTGCGAGGATCAAAGAAACCGGCGACATCCGGAGTGCCGGCATGTTTTGCAGGTGACAGGCTGAAAGTCTTCATCGTTGCCTCCTCTGTGCGCAATTACAATGTTTGTCCACCAAACTAATTTTAGGTTATTACTATATATTTTATTTTTCTAATTGTTAAAAAACATCGAAGACATGCGCACAGTCTACTGCGTCGCTACCACTAGCGACTGATGTCTACCTTTAACCCGACGTCGTGGCGCCTCTATTGCGCGCTGCCAAGGTCAGGGCATCTTACTACCCATGATTTCTTCCAGTTCGTCGGGCCGAGGTGCCCCCTGCTTCTTCAGCACGTTACCGTTGCTGTTGCGGTAGTAGGTGCTCGGTGTGGCGCTCAGGCCGAGACTGGTCATCAGTTGATTGTTACCCTGAATCTGCTTGGCATGATTGCTGACTACCTGTCGGTCTACCTCGATACCGCCCTCGCTGTAGCTTTCCTGATTTTCAGCCAACGCAGCGCTCGGATTTTCCGATCCGATGATAGTGGCGGCTTTCGGCAGGCTGTCCTGCTTCAGGATACCAACCAGGATGTGGCGAAGTTGTACCCGGCCAGCATCAATCCAGGGCTCTGCAGCCTGTCGAAAACGGTGGCAATACGGGCAGTTGGGGTCGGTGAAAGTATATATCACCACCGGTGCATCAGCGTCGCCATCGCGTACCCAGTCAGCATCCTCCAGTTGGCGCCAGGCGTTTTCGTTTTGCGGCCCGAGCACCAACTCCTGAATTTTTGGTTCGGTCAGATTGTTACCCTTTTCGTCGAGCATGGGGCCGACGACTAAGTGTTCTTTGTCCGGGGTCAGGTAAAACGCAACTCCACGGCCCTGCATATTACCGACATAGCCGGTCATGCCGCCGGGAGCATCAAAGGTGCCCTTTATCGAAACACCACGATCTATCACCTGCTGTACCGCAGGTGGATAGCTTTCTGCGGCCACTGGCAGGGTATAACCGGTGGTGACCAGGGTTGCGCTCAACAGGGCGCTTTTCAGCAGGGTGTTCAAAGGTTTCATATTAGCCTCCGGAGTCAGTTTCTGTGCGTTCAAAGCGTTCAAGGTTATGGGCCAGCGACGCAGCAGACAGTTCGCCCGTATGGGCGTTCACCTGCCGTCCCTGGGCATTGTAGAAAAGGGTGGTCGGCAAGACATGACTGCCTGTAGTCCGACCCATGTTGGTGCGAATATCCGTTAGCACGTTGCGGAGCGATAGACTGTACTGGTTCAGGAAATGTTTGATGGTTTCAGGCTGTTCGCCCTGATTAACAAAAACAAAGGTAATGTCAGGGTTTTCATTCTGGGCTTTGTCCAGCACCGGCATTTCGCGAATACAAGGCGGGCACCAACTGGCCCAGAGGTTCACCACCATGGGTTTTCCATCAGCCACTTGTGGCAATGTGGTCGGTCTGCCGTCCAGATGAGAGAGGGGCGAGTCGGGGAGCTGCCGGGATTGGCCTTCCATCAGGACAATCAACAGCGAAACAGAACCCCAGGTTAATAACCCGGCGGCGGCTGCACTGCCCAGTGGGAAGCGGATCGCAGAATTGCGCCAGAGTTTCCACGCCAGCATAGCTAAGGCACCGATCAGCCCGGCGATCATGTCAAAGCCGCCATCCCGAATATCGACTATTCCCAACAGATCCGTCTGGTAGTACTCGAAATAGCGCAGAACGAACCCGATGCGCGCGGTCACCATGGCCGTCAGAAAGATATCGGATAGTGGTCCGGCAACGGGAATCCGCGCCTTGCGGCCGACAATGCCACCGACGATCAGGGCAATGACAAACGCAATCATCAACAGCGCCTGGTCCAGTGACAAAGCAAACGGACCAAGGTTAATGCTTGGCATAGGGGCTCCTTCAGGATTGACGTGCCTGGGTCAGGCGTTGGAGAAACACCTCGGCGGAAACCTCTCCGGTGGTGCGTTGTGTCCGGTACTCCTGGCCATCCGGCCCGATAATAAGGATGGTGGGTGGGCCAACCACTTCCAGATGTTTCATAAGTTCCTGATCCAGAGAGTCATTGGCTGTAACATCGGCGCGAAGCAGCTGCATGTCAGATAGCGCGGACACTACGGCGGTATCGCCAAACACTTCCTCTTCGATGATCTTGCAGGACACACACCAGTCGGCGTAGAAGTCCACCAGTGTCCACTGGCCGTTGGCTCCGGCCTCAGCAAGCGCCCGATCCAGATCACCCACGGAATTGAAACTTTCGAAGGCTGCATGTTGTTCTTCGCTCGCTCTGCTGTCACTGCCCGTAGCGACAAACGCCTTCAGTGGTTGCCAGGGCTGGATACCCCCTGCAGCCGCACCGGTCATCATCAAGGCACCCCAGAACATGGTCACCACGCCCGCACTGGCGGCTAGAGAGCGTAGCGGTGTGGTTTCTGAAACCACGCGGGCAATGTGTAAGAGTGAGAGCCCCAGAGCGAGAGTGAGTGCCCCCCAGAGTGCAAGGACCAGGGCATCATCCAGAATGCGTTCGAGAAAATACACTGTGGTGCAAAGCAGAATGAAGCCAAACGCTGCCTTTACACTGTCCATCCATTTTCCGGGTCTGGGTAGAAATCCGGACCCAACGGTTGCCAGAGCAATCAACGGAGTCCCCATGCCCAGACCCAGTGCCAGAAGCGCCAGACCGCCAAGCACTCCATTGCCAGTGTCTGCGATGTAGATAAGCGCACCGGCCAATGGAGCGGTCATGCAAGGACTGGCCAGCAGTGCGGCAACCACACCCATGGCTGCGGCACCAACAAGACTGCCACCCTCCTGACGGTTACTGACGCTGGCCAGCCGATCACGTAGAAAAGCGGGAAGTTGCAGCTCGTACAGACCGAACATGGATAGCGCCAACAATACAAACACCACCGCAACAAGAATGATGAACACCGGCGCCTGTAGCATTGCCTGGAGATTGGCGCCTGCCAGTGCAGCAGCGACACCCAATAGCGAGTAGGTGATCGCCATGGTCACAACATAAACGCCGGATAGAGCAAACGCCCTGCCTCGTCCCGCCTGATTGCCGACGATCACGGTCGACAATATCGGAATCATCGGTAGCACACAGGGAGTAAATACGAGTAGCAGGCCCAACCCAAAAAATACTGCGAGATTCAATAACAGACCGCTGGAAGCCAGTTGTTGAGTCAGTGATTGATCGGTAGCCAGTTCGCCCTGTCCTCCGTCTGGGCCACTGACAGGGGTAACATTGTTGACGGTTGAGGGAGCAGATTTCGTGGGAGCGCCGCTGAAATCCACAGTTGCCATCTGTGGCGGGTAGCATAGGCCGGCATCAGCACAACCCTGCCAGGTAAGTTCAAGAGCCGTGGCATTACCGGGATTGATCAGGATTTCGGCGTGGTTGTAAAACACCTCTGACTCGCCGAAGAATTCATCATGAATAACCGTGCCGGTGGGGTAACGGATGTCTCCCAGGTCACCGCCTGAGCCCTCAATGGCGAGGCGTTTGCGGTATAGATAATATTCCGGTGCGATCTCCCAGGCTAGCGTCAGCGTGCCGTCAGTATTTTCCTGAATGTCATACTGGAAGGCCTCTTGGGCCGGCAGGAAGTCATCATTACTATCAAGCAAGGACTGGCCGACAGTTGGCCAACTGGCAGTCAAAGCCAGGAAAGCCGATAAGATTCGTATCCAGAGTCGGATTACTCGCACGCAATACTCCCGTCTGTATTGATAATGGATCATCTGGGGCGCAGACGGGAGCTTCAGGCTCGAGGATTAAGTCAGCATTAAGAGCCAAGCAGAATGCTCAGCAGACAGACTGGGAAAACAGGATAAAGAAGTATAACTCAATGATTTAATTTATCTTTTTAGAATGGGCCATTATATCAAATACTTGTCCTCGCACACCGCTGATATATTTCTCGGTTTCACTTCATATCCGTCTTGCCAACCACCAGCCAGCGACCATCGACAGTAACAACGCCACGAGAGGCCAGGTTATACCACTTATTGACGCAAAGGCCGGGCCCGGACAATAACCTGATAGACCCCAGCCTATCCCAAACAAAGCGGCACCAATCAATAAACGGGTATCAATATCACGACGTGTGGGCACGATAAACGTTTCTGCGAAAAGAGGGCCCTGACGACGGAACACTAATCTGTAGCCGATAAACGTTGTTATCACGGCTCCGCCCATCACAAATATGAGCGTTGGGTCCCAGTTACCAAAGACGTCGAGAAACCCCTGAACACGATGGGGGTCAGTCATACCGCCGATGGCCAGACCCAGGCCAAACAACAAACCAGCCAGGTAACCAAAAATCAGTTTCATCAAGAGAGTCCTGTTATGAGTCTGACGACGTAGACGGTTACAACACCCGTTAGGAGGAAAACCAGCGTTGCCAGTATGGATCTGGGGGATAGCCTGGCGATACCGCAAACACCGTGTCCACTGGTGCAACCGTTGCCAATACCAGACCCCAAGCCCACCAGCAAGCCGGCCACGACCATCAGCGGCACGCCACCAATGGGGTTGCCGACCACGGCCTCCGGGTTGCCCGCCACATTTCCAAACGAACCATTCAGAACAACCAACAACAGAGGCCCACTGAGAAGGCCCAGCACAAATGCCAGTCGCCACGCGGATTCTGCAGTAAACCGATCAAAAATGAGACCGGATACCATCCCACTGATGCCCGCAATACGTCCCAGCGAGGCCATAAGCGTCACCGCAGACAAGCCTATCAACAGGCCCCCCAAAGCACCTTGAATATACGAACCCCATTCCATTTTTTCACCTCTGCGCTGATCTACATCCCGATATCAATCAGTCCACCGAATGGCCTGCATTCTTCCAGGCTCCCATGGATCCCATGAATACATCGACGTTTCTAAAACCGCTATTGAGTAGTACGGATGCAGCAACCGTCGCTCGGGCGCCACTGGCGCACATCACGGTGTAGTGCTTATCAGATGGCAAGGTATCCAATTTGACGGGTATGTGACCAACATAGATGTGCATTGAACCGGCGATCACACCGCCCGCTACCTCTGACTGGCTGCGCACATCCAGCAACTGCCAATTGTCCGGTTGATCGTTGACTCGACCCGCCACGTCCTCCACCCCTAGAGTCGGGACCGATTTGAACGGCAGCACATTGGCAACCTGCTCCGGCATTGGCAGGGCAAAGACCCCCTGAACGTTATCGAACCCGATGCGGGCAAGGTGTCGAGCCGCTGCTTCGGCTTGCGTGTCATTTTCGGCGATCAAGGTGATATCGTCTCCAGGGTTGAGTAGCCAACCAGCAAACGACGCCAGCATCCCCACTGGCAGCGCAAGACTGCCGGGCACATGCGCACCGAGATAAGCGCTCACAGAGCGGACATCAATCAGTACCGACTGCTTGCAAAGTTGCTGGAACTGAGCCATATCCAGCGGCATCGGCGCCAGTGTGCGGGCGGCGGGCCTGCCTCCCTCAAGATTGAGTTTCTCCATCAGCCGGAAATAAGGCGGTTGGTCATGATGCTCATCGAGCTTGGCAGCGATGAACTCGTTGCGATCTGTAATCTGGAGCATTTTGTTATGCGCTCGCTCATAACCGATCGATGAAAAATCGCGGTTTGCCATGTTATCACCGCACACCGAACCGGCCCCGTGCGCTGGCAGGACGTAAATGTGATCACCTAGGGTCAGGAGCTTCCGAAGGCTGTCAAAAAGCAGCCCGGCTACTTCTTCCGCCCGCTCTGGATAAAAGTCCGTGCGGCCAACGTCTCCGACAAAAAGTGCGTCACCCGTGCATACCGCAACAGCCTCCTCGCCATACGCCTGATCAGACAGAATATAGGACACGCTATCATCAGTATGGCCGGGTGTTTCGAGGACATCGATGCGTACCTCCCCGGTGCAATAGCTATCACCTTCAGACACCGTGTTGGCGTATGCCACCTTTCCGGCCGCATTAGGCCCGTGGTAGACCCCGGCACCGGTGAGCGACGCGAGGACCGGCGCACCGGAGATAAGATCTTCGTTACGATGGGTCTCGAAGATATGCGTTATCCGACAGCCAAGCTGGGCGGCCTTTTCGATGTATATTTCGCAGTCGCGACGGGGGTCGATCACGATCGCTTTTCCACCGCCTCCAACAAGATACGAAAGTTGTGATAGTCCTTCTGACTTGATTGTTTCAATGAACATGGCTTATCTCCCAACCGAAGGTTACTCTCCACGTTACTATGGCCAAGCCTTCTTCAGGCTAGACTTTAAAACCGGGCCGGTAAACCCAGGGCCTTGATCGCAAAAATTCAGATACCGGCGCATCATTTCAGCCCTCCACCGGGAACTCCAGAATCCAGTCCTGGCCCCCCGCCGCATTGGGTTGGACGTCAAGGCTCCCTGAGAATCTTGAAACAATGGTCTCGACGATCGTTAACCCCAAGCCATGGCCACGGATCTCGCTGCTTCCCGTCACATCGTTGATTTGAGCCCGTTCAGAAGCTTGATCGTTGTGGCCATGGTCACGAATGACAAAGGTTACATGTTCAGAGCCTCTGAATGCCCGCAGTTCAACAGGGCGGTCCGATGCAGAGTATTTCAGCGCGTTCTCGATGAGATTTCTCACAGCCACACCCGCCAAGACCTGCGGCACGGCCATTACCGGATTCTCCGTACCCGGTTCAACCTTCAGCCGAGTAGCCTGTGGCAGATCGGTTGTCGCCTCCGCGATCACCTGATCGACGCGGGACTCTGCTGCGCCAGGCCATTCGCTGCCTTGCTCAAGACGGGCCAGCATCAGTAGCTGTTCAGTAACCCGTTGCAAGCGGCCCACTCCGCATTCGGCATTAATTAACGCCTGCTGCTGTGGCTCGCCCTGAACTTTTTGCGCTACCTGCAAGTGTGTCTTGATAGCGGTCAGGGGCGTACGAAACTCGTGGGCTGCATTGCTGGCAAAGCGCTGCTCTCGGCGCACAGCACGGTCTACTCTGACAAACAGGTTGTTGAGTGTCTCTACGACTGGCTTGAGCTCCGCCGGCGCATCACCGATGTTCACCGGCTCAAGGTTGGCCGGTTTGCGGCTATCGAGAGCCCGAAACAGGCGTTTCAATGGGCTCAGCCCCTGCCTCACACCCAGCCACAGCGCCAGCAGGCTGCCGACAAACGCGAGCGCAAAAGGCACAACCATCACAATAATAATGCCATTCTGCAGCGAGGAGCGTTCGGTCATGCGGTCGGCCGTCGTGATGAGTACACCTTCATGGTTAAGCGTAAAAAGGCGCCATTGCGTCTCGCCGATTGTGCGCGTATCAAACCCGGTGCTGGCCTTATTCGTCAGCAAGTTCTTGGCGCCACTTGTCTGCAGCAGCACTTGCCCCCCGGCTGACCGGATCTGACAGGCGACGCCTTCGCTTTCAGGTTCGACCAGCAGCGGATTGTCAGCGGGCGCCGTCAACAGCTCGGGCTGCCGTGCGATCAGTCCAGCCACCATGGTCGCAGATGCGGCCAGGCGATGATCCAGTGTCTCGGAGACCTGACGGTCGAGATCAACATAGAGCAACCCTGCGGCCGACAACCACAATAGAACAAAGCTACTACCCAGAAGTAACAGGAGGCGACGCTGCAGACTCATGACGCTGCCTGATCCGATACGCTTAGCGGCGGCCCTAGCCGATACCCGACGCCGCGCACCGTCTCGATCAGCTCGCGCCCCAGCTTCTTGCGCAAGTGATAGATGTGCACATTCAGCGCGTTACTTTCCACATTGGTGGTCATACCGTAGAGGCTGTCTTTAAGCTGATCCTCAGTAAGCACGGTGCCACGGGCATTGAGGAACTTTTCCAGTAATGTTAATTCGCGACGCGATAGCCTCACAGGTTGATCGCATAGGCGTACTTCACCCTCTGAGGGGCGTACGATCAAGTCGCCATGGACAATTTCAGAGACGGACCGGCCGGCAGCACGGCGCACAAGTGCACGAAGGCGGGCGACCAGTTCATCCAGTTCGAAAGGTTTGAGTACATAGTCATCGCCGCCCGCCTCAAGGCCAGCCACACGATCATTCAGCGCATCACGCGCGGTGAGGATCAGGACGGGAGCATTGAGACCCTCGGAGCGCCACTGTCGAAGCATGGCCATACCGTCAGCATCGGGCAGTCCGAGATCCAGAATGAGCGCATCCGGGGTAAAGAGACTCATTGCGTGGCTCGCTTGCCGACCGTTGCTCACGTGGTCTACCACAAACCCATCCAGTTCAAGTCCCGCGACCAGGCCGGAAGCAACCAGTTCATCGTCTTCAATCAGCAGTAATTGCATAGGGGGCTCTGTCCTCCGGGAATATTCGGGTAATGGCCATTGAGTCCCTTATGGTGCCGATAAGTTCCACCACTCCACCATGAAGTTAATTTTACTCCTCAATAACAGGTACATACGGAGAGATTGCTGAAATCTATAGCGTTTATTACTTTATATAACTGAACGTTCTATCGTTATAACACAAAATCTGATATGTTGAAATCAGATCAATTCTCTTTGCGACGAGGGTGACGCCATGCAACATCCGCTGGTCACGCATTTCTTTGACGAGCCTACAAACACATTCAGCTACATCGTTCAGGATCCTGATAGCTCGGCCTGCGCGATCATCGATTCTGTGCTGGATTTCGACTATGCCGCGGGCCGGACCGATGTCCGCTCCGCTGACAAAATTATTGAGTACGTTCAAAGCAATAACCTGAGTGTGGAATGGGTTTTGGAAACCCATGTGCACGCTGATCACCTGTCTGCAGCACCCTACCTCCATGAACGTCTCGGTGGAAAAACAGGCATTGGTGAAAAGATCGCTGTCGTTCAGGAAGTGTTTGGCAAAGCGTTCAATGCCGGAACCGATTTCGCCAGGGATGGCAGCCAGTTCGACTGTCTGTTCAAGGAGGGCGACACGTTCATGATCGGAAATCTTGAGGCGAGCGTTCTTCACACGCCCGGACATACACCGGCCTGTCTAACCTACGTGGTTGGCGATGCTGCGTTCGTCGGCGACACGCTCTTTGCACCAGATTCGGGAACGGCTCGTTGCGATTTTCCTGGTGGCGATGCCCACACGCTTTACAAGTCCGTTCAGAAAGTGCTGTCACTCCCTGAAGACACCCGCATTTTTCTCTGCCACGACTACGGAGCAGGAGGAAAGCGCGATGAGTTTATTCATGAGACGACTGTCGCCGAACAACGTTCCAGCAATATCCATGTGGGTAAAGGCATGAGTGAAGACGATTTCGTCGCCTTTCGCTCAGAGCGTGACGCCACGCTCGGAATGCCTCGACTGATACTGCCGGCCGTTCAGGTCAACATGAGGGCTGGGGAGCTGCCGCCGTCCGAAGATAACGGACAGGTTTACCTGAAAATTCCGATCAACCAGTTTTAAGCGGAGGTCCGCAATGAAAATTCACTTCCTTGAATCAGGGTTCGCCGTTGCCGATACCGTAAAACCGGCAGACATGGCCAGTATTAAAGAACAGGGATTTGGGGCTGTTATCTGTCATCGCCGTGAGGGCGAGGATGATTATGAGGGCGCATCGGTTTATGCCAGAGCGGCAGAAAGTCAGGGCCTTGAATGGGTGAGCATTCCAGTTCCTTCAGGAGAGTATTCCAAAGCTGACGTCGACGCATTCAGCGAAGCGCTCGAAAACTCGGCTTCCCCGGTCCTGGGGTTCTGTCGAACCGGACGTCGGGCTGTACATATGTGGGCCCAGAGCAAGGCGAGAGATCCGCTATGCAGCATCACTATGTTGATTGATGCCGCCCAGGCTGCGGGCCATGACCCGCAGCTGGTCAAAGAAATTCTGGAGAGTTAAGAAAGAACTCAACCCGAACAAAAAAATCAACTCCCGGGCATATGGAGACCAACAATAATGTCTGCTCCAAATACAAGTACCACCACCACACAGATTAAACGATACGATGTTGTGATTATCGGCGCAGGCTCAGCTGGCGTTACTGTCGCAGCCAGTCTGTTGAAGCGTCAGAAAGATCTTGCTATCGCAATTATTGATCCCAGCGACACTCACGATTATCAACCCGGTTGGACCCTGGTCGGCGGAGGTGTGTTTTCTGCGGAAAGCACCCGGCGTAAGACGAAATCTGTTATTCCGGAGAGTTGCTCCTGGTACCAGAAATCGGCCGAGCAGGTAGACCCCCACGCCCAGACCGTCACTCTTTCAGATGGCGCTTCGGTAGGGTATAGCCGCCTGGTGGTTGCACCCGGCCTTGTGCTGAACTGGCAAGCCATAAAAGGGCTTGAAGAAACCCTGGGGCAAAACGGCGTTACCTCGAACTATCGCTATGATCTTGCGCCCTACACCTGGTCGTTGGTGCAGGGGCTGCATCGTGGAAAAGCGGTTTTCTCGCAGCCACCGATGCCAATCAAGTGCGCGGGAGCCCCCCAAAAGGCTATGTACCTTTCTTCAGATTACTGGCGCAAGGCAAATCGTCTCAAAGACATCGACGTATCCTTTCGTCTGGCTGGTAATGTTCTTTTCGGAGTAGAGGACTACGTTCCGGCGCTGCAGCACTACATTGATCTCTATGGGATCGATGTTGGTTTTGGTGAGCAACTGGCCAGTGTTGATGGCGCGAATCGCACTGCAACGTTTTTAAGGGCAACCTCAGAAGGTGGGCAGGAAGAAATCGAGGTCAATTTCGATATGCTCCATGCGGTGCCTCCGCAAAATGCCCCCGTCTTTATTGAGAAGTCGGGACTGGCCAACTCTGGGGGATGGCTGGACCTGGATCATGAAACGCTGCAACACGCGCAATTTTCCAACATATTCGGCCTCGGAGATGCCAGTGGTACTCCGAATGCCAAGACAATGGCGGCCGTCAGGAAGCAGGCCCCCGTTGTTGCTGAAAACCTGTTGGCGTCACTTCATGATCAGCCGCTGCGTGCTGCCTATCTCGGTTACGGCTCCTGTCCTCTGACCGTCGAGAGAGGGCGCATTGTGCTTGCTGAGTTTGGATATGGCGGGGCCCTGCAACCAACCTTTCCCAAATGGATTAATGATGGGACGAAAGCAACGAAACAGGCCTGGTTTCTAAAAGCCAAACAGCTTCCCTGGATCTATTGGAATGGAATGCTGAAAGGGCGCGAATGGTTGGCTAAGCCAGCAGAGCGCCAATCCTGAGCAGGGTCAGTTGAGTAAGGAGCGACCGTGAAGAAACTTGCCTCAGCCCTGCCAATCGTTGACTGGCTGAAAGGCTATCGCGCTGACACGCTGATCAGTGATGGCCTTGCGGCGGTTATCGTCACACTCATGCTCGTTCCTCAGGCCCTGGCCTATGCCTTGTTGGCGGGGCTGCCGCCTGAAGTTGGGTTGTATGCAAGTATGATCCCACTGGTGGTCTACGCTTTATTCGGCACCAGTGCAACTCTGGCTGTCGGGCCGGTTGCGGTGGCGTCCCTGATGACTGCCTCTGCGTTAGGAGGCGTTGCTACTACAGGATCGCCCGAATACGTTGGTGCCGCTCTTATACTGGCTACGCTGTCCGGGCTGATTCTGTTCGCCATGGGCGTCTTGCGACTTGGTTTTATCGCAAATTTTCTGAGTCACCCCGTGATCTCCGGGTTTGTCACTGCGTCCGGAATTCTTATTGCGGGTAGTCAGCTTGGCCATATTCTCGGTATACAGGGGGGGGGTCACAATCTGATCGAAATGGGGGCAAACCTGATCAGCCAGTTTGGCTCCTCCAATCTGATCACGTTTGCTATTGGAGCCGGCACACTCCTGTACCTGTTTCTGTGTCGCCAATATCTGAAAAATGCACTCATCGGGCTCGGTCTGGCGCCCCGAGGAGCAGATATCTTTGCGAAGGCCGCCCCCGTGTCAGCGGTTATTGTAACAACAGCGGCGGCCTGGCACTTTCATTTGGGGGGTGCCGGAGTCGATCTGGTGGGGCAAGTTCCGAGCGGACTTCCGGAGATCCGTTTACCTTCAATGGACCCCAGCATATGGGCAACTCTGGTCCCCGCAGCCGTTCTGATCAGCTTGGTTGGATTTGTAGAATCAGTGTCCGTTGCCCAGACCCTTGCAGCTAAAAGGCGCCAGAGGATTGACCCCAATTCTGAATTAATAGCGATGGGGTTGGCGAACATAGGTTCAGGCGTAAGCGGGGGCTCTCCGGTCTCAGGTGGTTTTTCACGCTCTGTTGTGAATTTTGAAGCCGGAGCCCAGACGCCACTTGCGGGTATGTTTACCGCAGTCGGGATTGCACTTGCCACACTAACACTCACCGGCGTACTGGCCTTCCTTCCAAAAGCAACACTGGCCGCCACAATCATGATCGCAGTGAGCACTCTGATTGACTTTAAAGCCATCGGCCGCACCTTTAATTACTCAAAAGCGGACTTCGCCGCGATGCTGGCAACCATTGTGCTCACGCTGATTCAGGGCGTCGAAGCTGGAATCCTGGTCGGTGTGGGCCTATCGATAGGGATTTATCTGTATCGCACCAGTCGTCCACACAGTGCAATTGTTGGCCGAGTACCGGGTACCGAGCATTTCAGAAATGTCGAGCGCCACACGGTTGAAACGGACGAGAAATCCGTCGTCCTGCGAGTGGATGAAAGTCTTTATTTCGCCAACGCACGCTACTTGGAAGAGACCGTCTTGGCGCTGACGTCTCAACAACCGAAGATGAAGCATCTGGTTCTGGCTTGTCAGGCGGTAAATACCATTGACGCTTCGGCACTTGAGAGCCTGGAGGCAATAAATGGCCGGCTCAAGGCTATGGATATTCGTCTGCATATGTGTGAGGTGAAAGGCCCTGTGATGGACGGTCTACGCCGCACTCATTTCTGTGAGGAACTCACGGGGCAGGTTTTCCTGAGCACCTACGACGCCTGGAAAGCGCTCGTTCAGCCATCTAAGGATCCTGTGACAAATTCGGAACCAGTTGTATCATGACTTCAAACCAATACCCGCTGGCAGACTCTTCCACAGGAGCTGCTTGCCCTGACGTTTCTGGAGAGCACCACGCTCTGATCAAAAGCCTGAGTCGGGTCTTTGGGTTTAGGTGTCCCTCGTCTGCTTCTCATACTGATGCCCACTTCCTGAATGACATGATTCCTTTGTTCCAAAAACAAGTCGTCGACGCGGAAACAGCATTGGAAAAACATGAACACGCCTGGACCAATGTATACCTGGTTAAGCATGGAGTGGTGCGGCTATTCCGGGAGTCCTCCGCAGGCAAGGTCGCTATTCATCACTTTTTTACGGAAGGAGACCTGATATGGCCAGTTTTTGGCCGTAGCCGCACAGCAAGAAACACCCTCTGCCTTACCACGACAACGCCCTGCACGCTCTGGACGGCGGACTTCAAAGCTTTCCGGTCAGTTGTCCATGCCCAAGATGAAGGTCGATGGCCCCGGTTTGCACTTCTACTCACCGAAGAGTTGGCTGAAACGACAAGCATGCGAGAGTTTCACCGAGCAACCTTGTCTGCCCATGAACGCTATCAAGTACTGACGAGAGATTATCCAGAACTGATCCGTAGAGTGCCGGACTCCCAGCTTGCGGCCTGGCTGGGAGTGGTTCCTGCGACGTTTTCCCGACTGAAGCATTTCAAATAAAACCTGTCTGAATGGATTAGAGCTATACGGAATATAGCTACCGTCATCGTCGAGTGTCACGACAGTATCCAAGGTTCGCTTTTGTTTAGCGACGGGAGGAGCCTGATCGAAACCCGAGGGTGAGCATCGACCGGGGCTGGCAGCGTCTGCGGCATCCAAAGGGACCAAGGACACAAGTTACGCACCTAGATCTCAATACTCTCAGCTATCTCCAGAGCATCCTCGACCTCAACACCAAGGTACCGCACGGTGCTCGACATATTCGTGTGTCCCAACAGCAACTGGACGGCTCGAAGATTCTTGGTCTTCTTGTAGATCAATGTCGCTTTGCTGCGTCTCATTGAATGGGTTGCGTAGACTGAAGGGTCAAGTCCAATGCTGGTAATCCACTTTTTGACAAGACGGGCGTATTGGTGAGTAGTGATATGGTCGAACTTTCGCATCCGGCTCGGCCACAAATAATCCATACCCGAGAGTCCGCGCAACTCGATCCATGCTTCGACCGACTCGCGCGTCTTTTTGGTTATCTCAAACTGAACAGGCTGACTGGTCTTCTGCTGGATGACTTGCGCCCGGTCCAGAACCTCACCGTTTCTGGAAATATCTCGAACCAAAAGCTTTACCAGATCGCAGGATCGGAGTTTGCAGTCAATTGCCATGTTGAACATCGCCAGCTCGCGGATGTTCTTCGCTATCTCTAACCGAATACGGATAGCCCATATTTGTTCGAGTTTGAGCGGTAGCTTCTGGCCGACGAGCTTCCCTTTGTTCCAGGGAGCTTTGCTGGTAGGAAATGTCATGACGTGGCCCTCTTTGGAGGGTAAGGGCCTTTAAGTATGGTTCAGGAGATTGTTCTCTGCTGGCCAACCTGGTCGCAAAGCGAACATTCAAGCAGATAGACCAACACCTTCCCTTGGAGAAGTTCAGCCTCTTTTTAGGAATGTCCGCAGTAACGGGGTAGAACCCTACCGCGAACAAATCGCTTAGCCCGTGGATTGGTGTTTAATAAATTTCAGAAAATGCATGACGACCCGGAAGATCAAGCTTTTTGTATAGACGTCCTCAAACATCACGTAAAAACTTTTGGGGGGCGAAACGAGATGCTTCAAGCTGCGCGTCGTTATCAATTCCCAAAATAGAGCAATTCGGCAGATCTCTCTAGTCGCCACCTCGCTTCTTCCCGCCGACCGGCATCGGCGACGTCCCGTCCGGCCCTGCCGGGTGCTTCGAGGGATTTCTGCAGATAGCTCCGGGCCCGTCCCGGCTCGCCCTGCTCCAGCAGAAAATCGCCAAAGAAGAAATTGGCATCCATGCCATCAGGATTGATAGCCAATGCTTTCTGCAGATACTGACGGGCCTTGTCGTCATCACCAAAGCCCAGCGGCCAGCCAGGGACCTGATAATAGAGGCTGCCCAGTGACGTGTAGGCCGAGCCATCCAGTGCCTCTGGGTCAATCGCCAGGGCTGCCTCCAGTGATTTACGGGCATCCTTGACCAACCCCAACGCTCCCAGACCGCCCTTGGCGCCAGCGTAGGTGCTGAGCACAATACCCTGCCAGACCAGTGGCTCTGCCCGGCCCGGATAATGGGCGACAAACTGTTCTGCCTCGCTGGCCAGTGCTTCAAAGGCTTTCTCTTTCTCGTCCTCCGGTACCTGATACTGGATCTCCGCCCAGCGATGCTGGATATCGGCCAGTTCGGTCTCCAGAGCCGCCGCCCAGAGTGGCTGGGCCGCCAGACACAGGATCACCAATAACACGCGTTTCATGACAACACTCCCGGATTCAGAAACCGCCGGATGACCGGCAATTGCTTCAGCATCGCCTTATCGACAATTCTCGGCAGGATGCCGTTGATCACCACAAACAGCTTTTCCGGCCAGCCCAGGAAGCGCCGGCGAACGTCATTTTCCATGGCGGCAAGAATCTGCGAAGCCACGGCTTCCGGCGTGTCCATGGCATTGCCGAGAGCCCGGTTAAGCTCGTTTACGGCCTCTGGATTCATCTCCGTGGCGGTGGCCCGGGGCGCTACATAGATGACCTGGACCGGGGTATCGGCCAGTTCCCGTCGAAGCGCTTCGGTAAAGCCACGCAGCCCGAACTTGCTGGCGCAATAGGCGGTGTAACCAGGGAAGCCGATGCTGCCAAAGGTGGACCCCACGAACACCAGGGCACCCTGGCCGGCTTTTTCAAACCTGGGTGTAAAATGCCTGGCCACAATCATTGCTGACCGGAGATTGACGGCGATCTGGGCGTCCAGTTCGCTGACTGCCATATTCTCGAGGCTGGCAAAGCGATTCTGACCGGCGCAGTGGATCACCCCATCGATGCCTGAATAGGCGTCACTGAGACGAACCAGCTGTTGGTCGAGGTCGGGCGCCGCGAGGTCCAGGTGAACGAGCGAGACACCTTCACGGTGCTCAAGCTTTTCCGGATGCCGGGAGGCGACAATCACCCGGGCGCCGGCTCTCACCAGGGGTTCAACCAGCGCCTTGCCAATACCGCCGGTGCCGCCCAGCAGAAGAAACGCCCGATCATGCAGCCTCATGGCGCTGCTCCTTGCGGTTCGACGGCCCAGGAACAGAAACAACAGGAATGCTGTGCAGCATATCGCCATAGAGCCGATAGACCATGCGCGCGGCTTCGATGATCGCCTGCTGGTCATCGGGGTCGGTGATTTCATTCATCAGGTTACGGAAAAATTCGAAATGCTCCTGATCCAGAGCACCATGGGAGTATAGATAGCTGAAGGCCTCATCCGGCAGCCCGAGCTGTTTCTGGATCGCCTCACCGAGCGGCGTGGCCAGCTCAATCGACGTGCCTTCAAGCACCTGAACCATACCGAAGAACGCCGCCGGATTACCGCGGTTAATGCGGTCATAAAGGTAAGCGACCATCAGTTCGATGGAGGTATCGGGGGTGCCATGACGGATGGCCTCCTTATCTTCCCCGCAGGCCGCGAGGTCGTTGAGGATCCACTCATGGTGGCCGTATTCCTCCTCGATGTATTCCACCAGCGCCTTGCGCACGAATTCCAGGCGCTCAGGCAGGCGGCCACCGCAGGCCATCATCAACGGTACTGTGTGCTTCACGTGGTGATAAGCCTGGGTCAGAAACCAGGTGTATCCGGTCAGGTCGAAACGGCCTTCGCGGATAGCCTCAATCACGGGTGCGCCCGTCACGTGGGCTCGGGCTTGCGCAGTTTCGGACTGCAGTCGATCGAAAAATGCCATGAAAGATCCTCCTGGCGTGTTTGAAAATTTGATGTTGGGAACGGCTTCATTGGAAAAGAGGGAATTCATGAAAACCGGAAATGCGCCTGCAAGCAGCGTCGGCAGGTCGGCCTGAATCTGCTGGCGTACAGGCCGTCCGTTTGCAGTTACATGACCTTCAGCCTGGCTCAGAGGCTGCCGGCGGATATAAATCCCGGACAGCCGGGCATAGTCCGGCAAGGTGTCATTCAGCGAGTCCAGTTGTGTTCGCAGCGCTTCAGGCGAGCGGCCGTCCTGAACAACCAGCAGGGCCGAGGGGCGGGGATCGCCATCGCCAAACACCACGGCCTGACGCGCACCGAGCGCCTGAATCAGCTCACTCTCCAGCCACTCCGGGCTGATATTGCGACCAAAACTGGTAATCAGCAGATTCTTGGCACGACCGTTCACCGACAGGAAACCCTCTGGATCCCTGGCACCCAGGTCACCGGTATCCAGCCACTCATCCCCGGCAGGTTCGTCGCCCAGATAGCCAAGGTGGGTGTTGCCACCCACCAGAATGTGGCCCCGTTCATCCACCCGGACCCGAACATGGGAAAGCGGTTTGCCCACCGACCCCTCGCGTTCGCTGTTGGGTACGTTCAGTGCGACCACCGAACTGCACTCGGAAAGCCCGTAACCCTCGTAAAGAGGCAGGCCGGCAACGCGGCCCCGGGCCAGCAAATCGGATGAAACCCGTCCGCCGCCAACCGCCAGGAACCGAAAGGAATCGCTATTCAAATGATGTTGTTCGGCCGCAGCTACCAGGGCCATGGCCAGTTCCGGCACAAGAATCAGGGATTGGGGCCGGAGCTCATTAATGCCCTGCACCAGCTGCCCGATATCCAGGCCACTACTGCCGGTCATCCCAAGGTCATGCAGGGGCGCGACCACCACCGTGCTGCCCATCAGCAACGGCAGATAAACCCCGGCGATATTTTCCAGCAGGGTGGCCAGCGGCAGGATGCACAGGTGCCGCTCAAGCTCGACACCGTCAAGACGTTCCTTCAATGCCAGCGTAGTGGCTGTCATCTGCGCCACCGACAGGCAAACGCCTTTGGGTGTGCCGGTACTGCCAGAGGTGAAGGTGATTTTCGCGGTCTGCTCCGGCATCCAGGCCCTGCCTGCAGACACCGGCAGATGCTTTAACCAGACGCCATGGCCAATGTGCTCACCGCCGTCGGTTGCCGCCGCAGACAGCAGACAATCCAGGCCTGCCCGCTCAGTCAGGTGTTCCGTCTGGGACCGCGAGAAAAACACCGGCACAGGCACACACACCACACCGGCCAGCAAACAGGCCAGATCCGCAAGAATCCAGGCCACGGAGTTGTCACCACACAAGCCGGCCCGGCGGACACCAAGGCGGCTCAGCTGATCGGCCAGAGCCTCCGCCGCCTGCATCATCTGGGCATAACTGAAGGCCGACTCTGGCCCCTGGAGAGCGGTACGGGAAGGATGGCTGCTCGCCCGGGCCGCCAGGAATTCAGGCAATGTGGCCATAGGAGCCTCCTGCCATCGTTTCTCCCTCAGGGGCCGCGGCCTCAACGGACTGAACCAGCCTGAGCAAACCCGCGCTGCGGAGGGCAGACATGCCGTCGGCGACACGAATGGCCATCACCACCGGATGATGATCGTAGTAGCGCCCCCAGCCGGCGCCGCCATCGGGCAACCGGGAAGGGTCAGCCGTCGCCAGAACCTCGGTAGCAATACCCAGGCGATGAAAACTGTTGCGCAGCTGATCTGTGCCGGTGCAAACAACCCAGTCATAGCCGGCCCCATCCAGCCACACCGACAGCGAGGCAAACAGAAAGCGGCTGACGCCGGCTTCAACGCCGGCCAGATGGGCAATCTCCGCAATCCGGTGACGTTCGACACCGGCAACCGGCATCACCGACTCCACCGGCACCGACAGGTAGTCCTCCAGAAACAGTCTTTCCAGCGCGGCGTTACGAACACCGACCGCCGCCAGAAGGCTGCCTTGAGCCGTGGTCAGCGCCAGGAGCGCCGGTATGCGCAGAGAGGGCTCGGCGCCATAGGCATGCAGGAAGCGGCGGCGAATAAAACCCGCAACCGTCTCGGCCATTGCCGTGTCAGGACGGATCTCGTTAAACCAGCGACCGGCACAACGGATGACCGGAACCACCTCCCCGGAATCCGGGGGACAACATGTGGACATCATCAGCGGGTCTGTCATAAAAGGCCTCCCTTAAGGTACGCCTCCCAGAGTAGGGCTCCAGCCTTAACCAAGGCTTAAGAACAGCCGGAAGTTTTCTTAAGCTGGCCTTAAGATTTCTGTGCCAGAATGATCATCAGACCGGTAACAGGACCTGCCATGCGGATATTGCTTGTAGAAGACGACCACCACCTGGCCAACACCATGCTGGGAATGTTGCGTGACGGACAGAACACAGTGGACTGGCTCGACGACGGCCAGCAGGCCCTGGGTGCACTCACCAGCGAGCACTTTGATCTGGCGATACTGGACCTGACTCTGCCACGCGTTGATGGCCTGGACATTCTGAAGGCAGCCAGGAAACAGGGCGTGCAAACCCCGGTGATCATCCTGACTGCCCGTTCCGGTCTGGATGAAAAACTGACCGGCCTTGATGCCGGCGCAGATGACTACCTCACCAAACCCTTCGCCATGGCGGAGCTCAAGGCCAGGATCCGGGCAGTCACACGTCGGGGTTCCTCGGTGCCGCAGAACGGTCTGACGGTGGGCCAGCTGGTGCTCAACCCGGACTCCGGACAACTGACCACCGGCGGCGAGACCACCACATTGCCCCGCAGTGAATTCCAGATTCTTCACTACCTGATGCGGCACCCCGATCAGGTAGCCACACGACGACGGCTGGAAGAGCAGCTTTACGGCTGGGACCACGGCGCGGAAAGCAACGCTCTGGAGGTGCATATCCACCACCTGCGTCGCAGGGTTGGCAAGGAAACCATCCGGACCATCCGCGGTGTCGGCTACCTGCTCGACAGCCAGGCTGCCGCCAGGGTGACCGAATGTCCCTGACCCGCACACTGACCCTGCTGGTTACCTCCACCGTTCTGCTGATTGCGCTTGTCGCCGCGGCCTGGAGCTACATTGAAAGCAACCACGAGCTTGAAGAGCTGTTTGACGCCGAGCTGGCACAGAGCACGCGGATCGTCCAGGGACTGGTACAGCATCTGGCCGACACCCAGTCTGTGGAGCAACTGCCAAAAACCCTGAGCGAAACCCTGGAACTGCCCCGGTCCGACACGCCAGGTGTGGATTTCGAAGCGGACAACAATGAAATCCTGCCGGGCGGCACCGGGCACAAGTACGAGAAGAAGCTGGCATTCGAGGTCTGGACCCCGGAAGGCGAACCGCTGCTGGATACGCTCAAAGCCGACGACACCGAGGGCCTGACCCCCGGTTACTCCTGGGCAGAGTCCAGCGGCTTTCGGTGGCGCGTGTTCACGCTTCAGGACCCGATTACGGGTTTCTGGATACGGACAGCACAGCGTGAGGATATTCGTGAAGAGCTCAGCGAGGAGCTGGCCCTGGGGAACATCCTCCCCCTGTTAATTGCCCTGCCCCTGCTGCTACTTGCCGCCAGCGCCGCCATCCAGCTCGGCTTCAGGCCGCTTCTAAAGCTTGAGCGCCCAATCCGGAACATGGCCCCGGAAAATATCCACCCCCTGGACGACCGCCAGGCACCCAAGGAGGTTGCGGGGTTGGTGCAGGCGGTAAACGGCCTGCTCAGACGCCTCAACCAGGCCCTAGAGCGGGAAAGGCGGTTTTCTGCCGACGCCGCCCATGAGTTGCGAACGCCGCTGACGGCCCTGCGACTGAACCTGGAAAAAGTCTACGAAAACGACCCTGAGCAATACGGCGACCTGATCCAGTCCGTGGACCGCATGGTGCACCTGGTCGAGCAGATGCTGCTGCTCAACCGGGTCGACTCCGGTGCCGACTTCACCCCGGAATACCACAACCTGTCCGCGATTGTGGAGCAGAGCATTGCTGATGTAGCACCGCTGGCCCTGAAAAAAGACATCGATCCTGTCCTCCAGGACGATGCCGGTCAGGCCCTGGTTTGCTGTCACAGCGCGCTGATCAACACCCTCATGCGTTCCCTGCTGGCGAACGCCATCCAGTACAGCCCTGAACACACAATCATTGAGACACACCTGAAGCCTTCCGGCGAGGGATACCACATCACCGTATGCGACCAGGGCCCCGGCATACCCGCGGAGGAGCGCGAACGGGCGCTGAGCCGCTTTGTCCGCCTGGACCAGCGCCTTGGCGGCGGCGCCGGTCTCGGACTTGCCATCGCCCGGCGCATCGCGGAACTTCATGGTGGTCAGCTCACCCTCAGCGATCGGCCGGATGGCAACGCCGGCCTGTGCGTCAGCATCTGGCTGCCGGCCCGTGCGACGTTCCGTCGCAAGCAGACTTAAGGTTGCTTTAAGGTTTGAGGAGGATACTTCGGCCCAGTTGAACAGGGCCATAAAACGGCCCGATTGATATTCCGTTTTCGAGGATGTCGCTACATGGGTCAGGAAAGAACGCTGTCGCTGGTTATCCCGGCCAAGGATGAAGAAGCCAACATTGCCACCCTGCTGACCGAGGCTTACGGGGTAATGCGGGACTACCACGGTTTTGAGGTGGTGCTGGTGGATGATGGCAGCACCGACAAAACGCTGGCTACCGCGGTGCGAACAGCCCGTGCCCTCGGTGGCCGGTTGCTAACCATCCGCCACGAGCGCAGCATCGGCCAGAGCGGTGCCCTGGCATCGGGTATCCGCCAGGCCCGAAGCAGGTGGATCGTTACCATGGATGGCGATGGCCAGAACGACCCGGCCGACATTCCCGCCATGCTGCAGAAAGCCAACACCATGCGGAACCCGGATTTCTGCATCGCCGGCTATCGCAAGAATCGCAAGGACACCGCCTGGAAACGATTCCAGTCCCGCCTGGCGAATCGCGTGCGGGATGCGCTGCTCCATGACGGCGTGCCCGATACCGGCTGCGGCCTGAAGCTGTTCCCCCGGGAAACCTTTCTGAAGCTACCCTGGTTCGACCACGGGCACCGGTTCATTCCAGCCCTGGTTCGGGGTGTGGGTGGCGATATCGCCATCGTGGAAGTGAACCACCGGCCACGCATTGCTGGCATATCCAAGTACAACGCCTGGAACCGGACCTGGGCCGGCATCCTGGATCTACTCGGGGTGCTCTGGTTGCTGCACCGCACCCGGGTTCCTGTTATCAGCAGTGCCGGTCAGGCCGATCCACAGGGATCGGTGGCGGAGCGCTCCTGACATGATCAACAGTTCCCGCTGGCTGGCCTTCGCAGTCCTGGTGCTGGTTGGCTATCTGACCATCCACAACGGCTGGCTCGACTTCATTGCCGACCAGACCGAGGTGGCGAACTATCTCCACAGCCATGGTCTCAGGGGATTGGTTGTAATCACCCTGGCCGGTGCGGTGTTTACCGGCCTTGGTGCTCCACGCCAGTTGCTCGCCTTCGTGCTGGGTTTCGCACTCGGCGGGCTCAACGGGACGCTGCTGTCGACTCTGGCCGCCGCCATTGGCGCCACTGGCTGCTTCCTGACCGCCCGCTGGCTGCTGCGAAGCCCGTTGAGCCAACGATTCAGCCACCGGATGCAGCAGTTCGATCGCCTATTCCGGGAGCAGACGCTGTTGAAAGTTCTCATGGTCCGTTTGCTGCCGGTGGGCAGTAACCTGGTGACCAACCTTGTGGCAGGCTGCTCCGGGATCCGCTTCTCACCGTTCCTGTTCGGCAGCACCCTGGGTTACCTGCCACAGATGCTGGTGTTTGCCCTGGCCGGTGCCGGTATCGGCAATGCCGACGCCTATCAGCTTGCCGTGAGCATCGGCTTTTTCATTCTCGCCTCGCTGATTGGCGCCTTTCTCTATCACAACCATAGGGCCAGAACGCTGGCCGATTCCGTTTCCGACTCTCTCTGAGACCGACCCATGCCTGCATCACCTTTCGTTCGTCACCTGCCGGACACCGTGTTCAACCTGTCCCGCAATCAACTCCTCCTGTTATTGCTGGCCTTTGCCGCGGTCGTGATTTTTACCGGGATCGGACTACGCTCGCCCTGGCCTGCCGACGAACCGCGATTCGCGGAAGTGGCCCGCGAAATGGTGGCCTCCGGCCAGTGGCTGATTCCCATGCGCGGCGGCGAGTTCTACCCGGACAAGCCACCGGTGTTCATGTGGAGTATCGCCCTGTTCTACTGGCTGACCGGCAACCTGAAAATTGCATTCCTGCTGCCCAATGCACTGTGCAGCCTGCTGACACTGGGGCTGGTCTTCGATCTGGGCACCCGCCTGTGGAACCAGCGAACCGGAGCCATTGCGGTCATGTTGCTGATGCTTGCACCACAGTTCGTGATCCAGGCCCAGAAAGCCCAGATCGACGCCATGGTCGCCTGCTGGATTGCGGTTGCCTGCTACGGCCTGATCCGACACTTTTTCACCGGGCCCGCCTGGGGCTGGTACTTCGTTGGCTGGGCGTTTATGGGGCTCGGGATCATCACCAAAGGGGTTGGCTTCCTGCCGGCGCTGATGCTCATTCCGATCGTGGTCATGAAGCTTCGCGATCGCGCACTGTTCCGTGGCACGCTCACCTGGCGCTGCGCATTGGGTCCGCTGGCCATGCTCGCCGTGGTTTCCGCCTGGCTGATCCCTATGGTGCTGTACGTCAACAATCTCGGCACCGAAGAGGCCGTGGCCTACCGGAACAACATCCTGTTCAAGCAGACCGGCGAGCGCTATGCCGACTCCTGGGGCCATATCCAGCCCTGGTACTACTACCTCACTAGCGTGATCCCCTCGCTCTGGTTTCCTCTGCCATTGTTGCTACTGGCCTTGATCCGGCCCCTGGCCGAAACCGCCCGTTTCCGCCCGATTATTCCGGTACTTCTGGGCTGGATTGCCCTGGTCATCATGTTTTTCAGCCTCAGCCCCGGCAAGCGCGGTGTTTACCTGTTGCCGGCGTTGCCCATGCTGGCGCTGATTCTCGCCCCGCTGCTCAGCAGCCGGAAACCGGCGGGCTGGTTTCCACCGATTCTGACAGGCTTACAGTTCCTGCTTGGTATTGCGTTGATGGCGGTCGGCATCCTGGCCTGGAACGACCACCCCAAACTGGTTGAAAAAGTGGCCGACTACAGCACCAATCCGGCCAAACTGCATGAGGCGGGGACGTTTGTCTTCGTCATAGGACTGGTCTGGCTGGTCAGCCTGCTTGGACTCTGGCGGTCACGGGCGCTGTGGCGCTGGTTTGCCGCAATGATGCTCACCTGGCTGCTTCTGAGCACCTGGGGCTATGAGATCCTTGAGCCGCTTCGAACCCCTCGCAACGTGCTGGCCGCCGCAGAACAGCATATCCCGTCCGGCGGGCAACTCGGCATGATCGACTTCCGGGAACAATTCATTCTTTTCTCAAGGCGGGACTTCACCCATTTCAGCTTCTTCAGCAGTCTGGAGCAGGAAAACCGCAATGCCTGGCTGTGGATGAAGGAAACCCCAGACAGCTATCTCATTGTCGCGGCTCCGAATGAGTTATCCTGTTTCACCCAAGAGGGTGCTGTTCAACTGGGTACAGCCCACCGGGAAAACTATCTTTTACTGGCCGATGAACAAATGAACCCCAGCTGTGCGTCGCCGGATAAGGTTAAATGGTTTACCACGCCCAAGCCTGGCAGTTGGCAAGACTGAGCTGGCAACGCATTAAGGCCGATCAATGGCGTTAGCAGAAGAATGAACGATGAAAGAACATGAAATTAGAGCACGTCGGGAAGAAAACCGCGTTGATTCAGTAAAAATCGTGCGATCTCCCTCTAATGCGCACGAATGGGTCATACTCTTCAAAGATATTGAAGGGAAAACCTTTTTCCTGGTCTCTGAAGACGATCATGTCTGCAGCTACGCAAACCTGGATGCGACCGTCGAGGCACTGGACGCCCTGGGATTTGCACGGGCGGAAGTGCTGTTCTGAAAGGCCTTACCCGGTTTTGGGCAAAGTCACCGAAACCTGTAGACCCTGCCCTCCCGGGCCAGCACCCAACCGGATATCGCCACCCATACCCCGAATCAGAGTGCGTGCAATGGCCAGGCCCAGGCCCGCGCCACCGGTTTCACGGTTGCGCGATTGTTCCAGCCGGTAAAATGGCTCGAAAACACGTTCCCGTTCCGCTTCGGGAATACCCGGCCCCTGGTCAACAATCGTGACAACCGCCTCTGACTCTCTGGTTTCCAGCATCACCTCCGCCTGCTCGCCATAATTCACCGCGTTCTCAATGAGATTACGCAGGGCTCGTTTGACGGCTTCGGGCTGGCCCTGGAGCACGCACCTGGGGCTTTCTTCAAAGTGCACTTCTAGCCCCATCTCCTGAAGATCACCACAAAGGCTGTCCAGCAGGGTGGCCAGATCATAACGGCGATGCTGTTCAGTGGTGCTGCCCCGGATGAAATCCAGGGTAGCTTCCGCCAGATGTTGCATCTCCCTGAGAGAATCCAGAAGACGGTCCCGGTCCTCCCCATCCGGCAGCATTTCCACCCGTAGCCGCATGGAGGTGATGGGTGTCCTGAGGTCATGGGCCAGGGCCGCCAGCAGTCGTGCCCGGTCTTCCTGGGCCCGGCCAACCTGATCCTGCATCTGGTTGAAGGCGCGGGTAACCTCACGAACATCCTCGGGCCCCTTTTCAGGAATCCTGACTTTTTCGCCCCGCCCGAAAGCGTGGGCTGCCCGGCTCAACTCATTCATTGGCCGCAGGATTCGACGTACCGCCAGCAACAGGGTCAGCGTGAGCAGCACAGCGGTAATCCCAACGCTGGTTAGCGTGGCCTTTAACCACAACCAGGAGGGCGCCGGTGGCCGGGCACGGGCGTTGAACCATTGGCCGGAGGACAAGGCCAGGGAAACCCCCAGGACCGGGGGGCATTCGTGCCGGTCATCCCGATGGTCGTCCTCTTCACGGTGTTCTTCATACTCGTGGTGCTCATCATCTTCATCGTCATGCCGTTCACGGTCCCGATGTTCATCGCGATCCGGCAGGCAGTCGTCTTCGTCAGCCTCCATGGCTGTTCGAACCTGCTCCACCGGCAGCTCCAATTCCTCGGCCAGCCGGCGCGTCATGCCGGAGGCCCGATCCTCGGTCAGATAGGGCGCAGGATCGATAGAAAGCCGCAGAGTCGGGCTGGAGAGTGCCCGCAGAATTCGCTCCTGCCGTTCCGGGTCCGTGGTGTCGGCCAGGGTGTAGCCATCGGCCACCCGCTGGAGGACATTCTCCAGGCTGGCGCTGCGCAGAGCCCCCTGACGCTCGCCTGCCAGGATGACGATCGTAATGATCTGCGCCGCCAGCAGCACCAGAACCAGCAACAGCGCCAGCTGCCCAGCGGCGCGCCGGGGCCACAACCTCATTGTTCAGCCCCTTCGACCGCAGCAATCCACTGGTAGCCACCGCCCCAGATGGTCTTGATCAGCCTGGGGCTGCGGGCATCCGGGTCGATCTTTCGGCGCAGGCGGCTGACATGATTATCAATGCTGCGATCGAAGGCATCCGCCTCTCTGCCGAGGGTCAGATCCATCAGCTGATCACGGGACAACACCCGGCCGGCGTGCTCCAGGAAGGCGAGCAGCAGCTTGTACTCGGCGGTACTCAAAGACACCTCGACTCCTTCCGGATCGACGAGTTGATGGCGGTCTACGTCCAACTTCCAGCCCTCAAACGTCAGACACTGCCCGGCCATGGGGCTGCGTTGCGGTGGCAGTGCTGTGGTACGACGCAGAACCGCTTTTATGCGGGCCAACAACTCCCGGGGGTTGAAGGGTTTGGTGAGGTAATCGTCGGCGCCCATCTCCAGGCCGACGATGCGATCGGTTTCCTCGCTCATGGCGGTCAGCAGAATCACCGGCAACTCGGTGTGTTCACGAAGATACCGGCAGAGGGTGAGGCCATCATCGCCGGGCATCATGATGTCCAGAACAACCAGGTCAACGGAGTGCTGCCGCAACTGTCGCTTCAAGGCATCGCCACCATCCGCCAGCAGCACCCGCAGGCCATGCTCCTGAAGATAGCGACCGACCAGATCGCGGATGTCTCGGTGGTCATCGACCACCAGGATCGTGGGAGAGTCGCTCACTCGTTACTCCGTTGGATTACCGTCTGCCCTGATTATAGGGGAGTCGACTTCCCGCTTGGGCGCGATCTTGTCAAAAACCGTCGCAATTCCCGGTCTTGCGACAAGTTGCGACAAAGTTAGCGTGTTACCGAGACAATTCTGCGACGTTTCCTTGGTGCAATAACTCCCGACCAACGATGACATTCCGTCATGGGTTTCCCCAACCAAGGAGTTCGACCATGAAGAAAACCACCACCATTGCTGCGCTCTCCGTCGCCGCACTGCTCGGCGTCACGCCCCTGCTTGTATCAGCAGATAACGACTACTGGGATGACGACCGCTACGAGGATCGCTATGAGAATCGCCGTGACGGCAAACCCATGGGCGCCGACCTCAAACAGTACAGCACCGAAGAAATGCGCATCATGGCCTATGGCCACGCCCTCAGACGCTTCGGCCCGGGCGTGAAGGTGTCTGTTGACGAGACTCCCGATGGCACTTACCGGGTACAGCTTCGGGATGCCGAGCAGAACCTGATCCGGGAGCAGGAGTTCAACCATTATGGAGATCCGGTTCGCGGCGGACGCCGGGACTGACTACCAGCAGCCAGCGCGGGGGCCTGGTCAGGTGCCCCGCCACCATTTGATCAAGGAGAATCACGATGACATTGATGGACGCTGACAACCGTTATGGTGCCGTTTCGCGGGCTGTGCACTGGATAATGGCCGTTCTGTTGCTGGTGATGCTTGCCAGCGAAGTCTGGTTTGAAGCCCTGGAACACACTCTCTCCGATGCTTCGCTTATGGCCTGGCATCAGACTCTGGGCCTGACAATCTTCGGATTGGTGATTTTTCGGGGTCTCTGGCGCTGGCTGAACCGCGCACGACTGTCACCACCGGCGCACTGGGCCACCATGGCGAAGCTGGGTCACGTTGCGCTTTACGCCCTGATGATTCTGATGCCGCTTTCAGGGCTGGCAACGTCTCTCGGCGAGGGCGATCCCGTTACCTTTTTCGGCTGGACAGTCTTTGGCTACGGCCCGGAAGTGGAGTGGCTGGAAGAGAGCGGCGAAGACGTGCACGAAATTATCGCTAACGTGTTGTGGGTAATGATTGGCGTACACGTGGCGGCCGCCCTGGCGCATCAGTATGTGCTGGGAGACCGGATCATGAAGCGCATGGCGTGACAGCTCGAATACACGAAGACCCTCGGGCTCAAACCACCGGCATCGACTCGTCGCTGCCCCAATCCGCACAGGAGTGGTCGCAAAGCGAACATTCAAGTTCAGCACCTGTAGCTTTTTCGGAAAGCCTTTAAGTTTACGGGTAACAAGCAGCAGCGCGAGCCCGCAGTCTCCATGCTGCCGGAGACGACGATGTCCGAGCGCAAAGCCTGTTCACACGCCTGTTTTTAAAAGGGACCGGGTATCCATCAAGCTAATCAGCAACGCTCGCAGACGATTGGGCTTGACTGGTTTATTCAGCATTGGCAGCTGTTCAGCCGCTATCAGCCTGCGGATATCATCGCTGCGGTCAGCCGTCAGAATCGCCGCCCGGAGGGAGTGACCAAAATGCCGGCGCAACTGGCTCACGGCTTCTAGGCCCGTGCGGTTGTGATCCAAGTGATAATCCGCCAGCAATACATCCGGGCAATCAAAACGCTCGGCTTCGCCCGCACCTGCAGCGGTATCCACGTCGCACCCCCAGCGCTCAAGCAGCGCCCGCATGCTGTCTTGGACAACAGTTTCGTTGTCCACCACCAGCACCTTGAGCCGATCAAAATCAATGGCCGCCGGTGTGGAGACAACCGGTGTCGGCATTTCCGGCTCGGCTGTCGCCGCTTCCGGAATCATCACCGTGAACCGCGACCCCTTGCCGAACCTGGAGGCCACGCGCACTTCAAAGCCCAGCACCCGGGCCATACGATCCACGATCGCCAGGCCCAGCCCTACGCCCTGACGACCGCCGGTGCCCTTGGGAAGAATCTGGTGGAACTCGGTGAAGATTTTTTCGAGCTTTTCAGGCTCGATGCCAATGCCGCTGTCCCAGACGCCGATCTCGATGCCCTGTTGGCGACGTCGGGCAGCAAACATTACGCCGCCCTGTCGGGTGTAACGGAACGCGTTGCTGAGCAGGTTGCGCAGAATGCGGGTAAGCATTCGCAGGTCAGTGTTGACCAGAACATTGCAGGACCGAAGACGGAAATTCAGATCGGCATTGTCCGCCAGCGGCTCGAATTCCTCGGCCAGGGTGCGCATCAAGTGACTGATATCGACCGGCAGCCGATCCGGTTTCATGGCTTTCTGGTCCAGTTTGGAAATGTCCAGCAAGTCGGCCAGAAGATCCTCGGCACTCTCCAGCGACCGTTGAACCCGTTGCACCACAGTTTGCTCAGAGGCCGGCAATTTACTGTCTTCCAGGGCGGAAACCAGCAGGCGGGCTGCGTTCAACGGTTGCAGCAGGTCATGGCTGGCCGCCGCAAGGTACTTGTCCTTACTTTCGTTTGCCTCGCGGGCGGCGTCCACCGCCACCACCAGTTCGCGCTCCACCTTTTCCCGCTGCTCAATCTGGTAGCGCAGCACCACGTTGGCATTTTGCAGTTCTTCGGTGCGTTCCTCGACCCGACGTTCCAGATCCGCATTCAACTGCTGCAGTTTCGCCCGGGCCTGCTGGCGCTCGGTGATATCCGCCACAAACGCTTCAACTCTCTCTGGCCCCAGATCCGGGCGCCTAAGCATGGTGATGGCCACCGCGACCGGCGAGCCGTCTTTACGTCGAAGGTAGGTTTCCCGAAGGCTCAGGCTGCCCTCATCCAGCAGGGCCTGGCGCAGGTGATCGAATTCGGAAGAACTGCAGAACAGTTGCTCCCTCAGCCGGATAACGCCGTTGACGAGGTCTTCGGTATCCACATACCCGCAGATGCGCGCCATCGCGGGGTTGGCAGCAATAAAGCCGCCGCGCAGATTGGCCTGAAAAATCCCGTGCAGAGCGTTCTCAAACAGCCATTTGTAGCGGTTGCGCTCCTGCTCTAGCTCGCTGATGCGCTCCTGCAGCGCAGGATAGTAGTTTTTGCGAACCGATTGACGGCCCAGGCCCAGTAGGTCACCGATTCCATACTCGGATGCTGTCCCGCCATCGTCCTGACCGTTACTATCTCCCTGCGTGTCTGACGCCGGTTCAGAGGGCCTCTTCATATACCACCTCGACATCACGTCGCGAGGATTTGCGGGGGTTCGTCATGATGCAGGGGTCCTGAAGTGCAAAGCCGGACAAATAGGGAATGTCTGAGACGCTCACTCCGAGTTTGGCCAGTTTGGCTTCCAGCCCGACCGACTGTTTCAGTGTGACGATGCGGTTCATCAGGCGCTTTTTTATTTCTGGCTTGCTCATGCCACGGGTGTCGATGTCCATGGCCTCTGCGACTCGCCGGAACCGGTCTTCAGCCGAGGAGTAGTTGTAGGCCACCACGTGTTCGAGAAGCATCGCATTGCAAAGGCCATGAGGCAGATCCAGATAGCCGCCCAGGCTGTGGGACATGGCGTGCACGGCGCCCAGAATGGCATTGGAGAACGCCAGCCCGGCCTGCATGGACGCCAGCATGATGGATTCCCGAAGCGCCGAATCCGCCGTGTTCTTCACCAGCGGCTCGAGGTTGCGGTTGATCAGACGGATGGCTTCCAGCGCGTTGCTGTCGGTTAGCGGGCCGGCGCCAGTAGACACGTAGGCCTCAATCGCATGCACCATGGCATCCACGCCAGTGCAGGCCGTCAGGTAGGTATCCATGGACTCGGTCACTTCCGGATCAATGAGTGATACGTCCGGAACCACCGCCTTACTGATGATGGAGAATTTGAATCGCCGGTCCGGATCGGAAATGATCGCAAACTGGGATACGTCAGCAGAGGTGCCTGCAGTGGTTGGAATCAGGATCATCGGGGGTGCAGGAATGGTAATGGTGTCCACACCCTCGAACTCCAGAATGCTACGGCCGTGCGCGCTGACAATGCCGATGCCTTTCGCACAGTCCATGGGGCTGCCACCACCAATAGCGACAATCACGTCACAGCCGCTGGACCGGTAAAGCTCTGCGCCGGTCATCACCTCGTCGACTTTGGGATTGGCGGTTACCCCAGTGAACACCGTGACCTGAAAGCCCGCAGCGATCAGCAGCTCCTGAATTTCCCGCACCCAACCGGCTTTTTCAACGCCAGGGTCCGACACCAGAAACACGTGGCGGGCGCCAAAGTTGCTCGCAAAATTGGCCACGGCTTTCCGGGAACCGGCGCCGAATACGATCTCCGGAGACACGAATTTACGCAGGGCTGAGATGTCGTAGTTCAAGGAACACGCTCCGCTTTTATTGTTTTAGGCTCAACCAAGTTTACCCCAGGTTGACCATCCCCTAACACTAACAAAATGGGTTAGGCAAAGACGCGGTGGTAGAAATTCGCCAGTTCGCGCAGCATGTCGATCTGGTTGGCCGCCTGGCGAAAACCGTGGCCTTCGTCGGGATACAGCCGCACCAGAGGTTGCTGGCCGTTGACGCGGATGGCGTTGGCCATGACCTCGGTTTGCTGGGGCACAACCACCCGATCCTTGCCGCCCTGGAAAAACGCCACCGGGCGTTGAATGCGATGAGCCTGGGCAAGAGGCGAACGGGTTTGCCAGCAGCCAGAACCTTCCTCAAAGGGCCCCAGCAGCCAGTCCAGGTAGCCGGATTCGAAGCGATGGGTCAATTCCCGCAGCCGCTCAGGGTCGCTGACGCCAAACTGGCTGACTCCGGCGGCGAACCTAATCGACGTGGCCATGGCCATCAACGCCGTGTAACCGCCGGCGCTTCGTCCCTGAATGGCCACGCGTCCGGGCGCCGCCCTGCCCGCGTCAATTAGGTGTTGGGCTGCGCCTTCCATGTCCTGGACATCCACCAGGCCCCATTGGCCGGCCAGCGCCAGCCGCCCTGCCCGGCCAAAACCGCTGCTGCCCCGGTAGTTCACATCCGCCACCGCAAAGCCCTGATGGCAGAGGAACTGAATCTGCGGGTTGATGGCGGCGTACGCCATTGACGTGGGGCCTCCGTGGGCAATCAGAATCAGAGGCGGCGGGAAGCTCTCAGACTCGTTCCCGGCGAAGGGCGGGTAGTAAAAGCCACTCTGTGCCGGCTCGTCGCCTTCGCTCGTTTGCAGTACGAAAGGTTCGGGCGTCGCCAGTTTGACACCGGGATACGGCGACTCTCCCCCGGCGATCTCTTGCACCTGCCCCGAGGCGGCGTCGATACGAAGCACCGAGTCCAACCGGTCGACGGAACGGGCCAGGCAGTAGGCATTGGTGCCATGCAATCGCAGACATCGGAAGTCGACAAAGTGCTCCGCCAACTGGATCAGCCGCACGTTGGCCTTCTGCCACCAAAGCTGCCCGATACCGTCGCAAAAACGCACCCGCAGCCAACCGCCGTTTGGCAGCGCCAAGTGATGGCTTTCGCCCAACTGCCAGGGCGCGTTGGCGCCGTCTGCCCGGACGTCATCCAGGCATTGCCAACCGCCAGCCTCGCCCCATTGCCAAGGCTGCCACCAGTCCTGATGATCGGACAGGGCAACCAGTTTATCGCCATCAAACAGGGGCTGTTGCACGCAACCCGGCTCTGGCGTTGTCACAGGTTTGGCGTTGCGCAGGGAACCATCACCGCTCACATCAGCGATCCAAAGCGTTGAGGCCACCCAGGGCATATCCGGCAACTGCCAGCTCACCCAGGCCAGGCGCTGGCCATCCGACGACACCGCCGGGGCGCTGTAAAAATCCAGGCCGCTGTGCAACACCGTTGGCCGGCCATATTCGATGGCAACCAGTTGCTGTTCCCCGTTCGATTCCCTAACCGCCAGCAGCCGACCGCCATCCCAGACCAAACCGCCAAAACAGGCGTTTGTATCAGAGGTTAGAGCCGTGCAGCGGCCTGAAGATGGATCAATTGCCACGATCTGCTGGCTCGCCGATTCCACGGAATAGAGCGTGTCCGGCGAGGCACAAAGGGCGCCACCACCGTACCCGTTGACGTCACTGCGCACGCCGAGTGGTTTGCTCAGCAACGGTCGGGCGGGGGCATCTGAAGAAAGAACGGTATGAATGAGATTGAGGCCAGTGGCCGGGTCCGATTCCAACCAAAAAACACCCAGCCGGGAGACGACCAGATCGCTGCGTTGAACCAGCGACTGTGCCGCCTGCTCGGCCGTCAGCGTCGGCTCACCCTCTGAAGAAAAGCCGGGAGTTCTCCGAGTTGCGATAGGTCAAATCCTCCAGCCCGAGGGTGGCATGATCCGCCGCCCTTCGGGCCGCCAGAATGCGGTCGTGATGGGGCGACTTGCTGCAGACCGGGTCGGCGTTGTCCGCGTTGCCCGTCAGCAGGTAAGCCTGGCAGCGACAGCCGCCAAAGTCCTTGCCTTTTTCATCGCAGGATCGGCAGGGCTCCGGCATCCAGCTGTCCCCCCGGTAGTGGTTAAACCCGGGGCTGTCGTACCAGATCGAGTGTAGCGCCGAATCGCGGACATTGGGAAACTCGATGGGCAGCAACCGGGCGCTGTGGCAGGGCAAGGCAGTGCCGTCTGGCGCAACCGTCAGAAACAGGCTGCCCCAGCCGTTCATACAGGCTTTGGGGCGCTCTTCGTAATAGTCCGGGGTCACCAGGATCAGTTTCATGCGCGAGCCGGCACCGGCCAGCCGCTCGCGGTAAGCGTTCACTTCCGCTTCTGCGGTCACCAGTTGCGCTTTGGAAGGCATCAGCCCTTCGCGATTCTTGAAGGCCCAACCGTAGTACTGGCAGGTGGCCAGTTCGACGTAATCCGCGTCCAGGCGATCACACAACGCGATGATATCGTTCATCTGGTGAATGTTGTGACGGTGAATCACAAAGTTCAGCACCATCGGATAACCGGCTTCCTTAACGGCCCGGGCCATGGCCAGCTTCTGCTCGAAGGCTTTGCGGGAACCGGCGACGGCGTTGTTGAGCTCAGGGTCTGAGGCCTGAAAACTTACCTGGATGTGATCCAGCCCGGCCTCCAGAAACGCATTCACTTTCGCCTCCGTCAGCCCCAGGCCGGAGGTAATCAAGTTGGTGTAGTAACCCAAATGCCGGGCCTCGGCGATCAGTTCCGGCAGGTCGGGCCGAACCAGCGGCTCGCCACCGGAGAACCCCAGCTGCGCCGCGCCCATTTCACGGCCCTGTCGCAGCACCCTCACCCACTCGTCGGTGGTCAGTTCCTTCTGGGTGTTGGCAAAATCCAGCGGGTTGGAGCAATAGGGGCACTGCAGCGGACAGCGATAAGTCAGCTCCGCCAGCAGCCAGAACGGTGGCCCAACGCCAGGGCTCGCCGGCCCCGTCAAACCGTTACTCATCGGATCTCAATCCAGCTCTGTTTCTGCGCGTCGGCCAGAAAATCCAGCACATCCGCCGCCAGGGAACCGGCCTCCGGAAACTTGTGTTCCAGGCTTGCAATAATCTCGGCCACGGAGTGTTTACCATCGACTTCATTGAGCACGGCACCGGCACTGTCATTGAGACGAACCATACCTTCCGGGTATAGCAGGACGTAGGCGTTTTGGGCTGGTTCCCACTGAAAGCGGAAACCAATGCGAAGCCTGGGCACCCGACGGGTTTCTGATGAATCCACTACAGCCCCCGGTGCCACACCGGCTCGTCGGTGACGGAATGATACGGTGGCGTCCGGTGGCGATAGGCCAGCGTCAGGGCATCCAACATAGTCCATAAGATATCCAGTTTGAATTGAAGGATTTCGAGAGCGCGGGCCTGCTGGCCCGCAGTGGTAAAGTGATCCAGCGTGATAGTCAGGCCGTGCTCCACGTCCCGACGGGCTTCGGACAGGCGCTTGCGAAAGTACGAATAGCCCTCGGTTTTGATCCAGGGGTAATGGGCTGGCCAGCTGTCCAGGCGGGACTGGTGTATTTCTGGTGCAAACAGCTCGGTCAGTGACGAACAGGCCGCCTCCTGCCAGGTCGCCCGACGAGCAAAATTCAGGTAAGCATCCACGGCAAAGCGAACGCCCGGCAGCACATGACGCTGGTCTATTACCTCTTCCCGACTCAGGCCCACGGCTTCCGCCAGCCCCAGCCAGGCCTCGATGCCGCCTTCATCGTCGTCGTGACCATCGTGATCCAGTACCCGCTGCAGCCAAAGGCGGCGCACGGCGGCGTCCGGGCAATTGGCCATGATCGCGGCGTCTTTGCGGGGAATGTTCACCTGATAGTAATAGCGGTTGGCCACCCAGCCCCGGATTTCCTCCGGCGAGCAGTCACCGTTATACATCGCCCGATGGTAGGGATGGTAAATGTGGTAATAATCGCCCTTGGCCCGAAGCGCCTTCTCAAAATCGGCACGGCTCATCTCTGTGCTTACGGCTGCGTTCATGGTTGCCCCGCCAGTTCCAGATGCATGCCATCGTAGGCCACCTCGATGCCGTGACTGGCAAGCACTGCCCGTTCAGATGAAGTCTCATCGAGAATAGGATTGGTGTTGTTGATATGAATCAGAATCTTGCGCCGGGCAGGCAGGCCATCCAGCACTTCAATCATGCCGCCCGGTCCGCTTTGGGCCAGATGTCCCATTTCCTGGCCGGTGCGGGTGCCCACTTCGCAGCGCAGCATCTCGTCGTCGTGCCAGACGGTGCCATCGACCATCAGCGTGTTGGCCCGTTCCATCCAGGCCAGAATGTTCTTGTCCGGCTGGCCGAGGCCCGGCGCGTAAAGAACCGTTTCGCCCGTGCGGGTGTCTTCCACAAACAGTCCAATGTTGTCGCCGGGGTGAGGGTTGTGCCTGCGAGGGGAGTAAGGCGGCGCATTGCTTCGCAACGGAATCGCCGTCAGTTGCAGCGAGGGCGCACAGGGAATGGTGAAGGTCGCGCCCTCATCCGCCTGCACCTCATGCCAGCGGGGGCCACCGTTCCAGTGTTCAAGCATGCGGAACAGAGGAAAGCCGCTGCTGAGGTCTTCATGAACCTGTTTCGTGCACCAGACGTCCAACGGCATTCCTTCACGCAGCATCAGCAAACCCGTGGTGTGATCCACCTGGCTGTCAAACAGCAACACCGCGTTAATACCGGTGTCCCGTAGCGCCCGCCCTGGTTGCATGGCATCAAAAGACGCAAGCTGGGCGCGGATGTCCGGAGAGGCGTTACACAAAATCCAGTGTTCGCCGTCTTCGCTGATGGCGATGGAAGACTGTGTTCGGGCTTCGGCGTTCAGGGTGCCTTTGCGGAAACCGTCGCAGTTATGACAGTTGCAGTTCCACTGGGGAAATCCTCCGCCAGCGGCGGAACCGAGTACGCGAATCTGCATGGGGGACACTCCGAAAAACAATGACCAGCGCGAACGGCTGGCCATTGGTTCAGTGCTTATCGGTTGGCGAAGTACATAGTGACTTCGAAACCAATCCGCAGATCTTCATAAGCTGGCTTGGTCCACATGGTGCTTACCTCTTTTGTTGTTGATCGTCGCATTCAGGATCCGTTATCCGGCTTCCCGGTAACTCAGCTTCAATCCTAGCGACTCCCAAAACACCCTGACATGGTACTTTGGAACTGATTTTCGGTGCCCCGCACGGTTTTGCCTCATTCTTTCGGCCCCCATAAAAAAAAGGTCCCGGGAAGGACCTAAAGAACGACACCAAAACCCTGTCTTACCGGTGGCCAGAGCAACGCAGCCGGTAAAGTTGGCCCGATCAACCGCCGGGCATTAAGTGCACCTCCGTGTGCTGACTCAACATAAGGGCCAATGCAGGAAGCCCTACGGTTGCACGCGGTTCCTTTTTGCAGGGATCAGAAGAAGCCCAGCGGGTTAATGTCATAGCTGACCAGGAGATTCTTGGTCTGCTGGTAATGGTCCAGCGCCATTTTATGGTTTTCACGGCCAACACCGGACTTCTTGTAACCACCGAAGGCGGCGTGAGCCGGATACTGGTGATAACAGTTAGTCCACACGCGGCCAGCCTGGATACCACGGCCCACGCGGAACGCGCGGTTAATGTCGCGAGTCCAGAGCCCGGCACCCAGACCGAATTCGGTGTCATTGGCAATAGCCAGGGCTTCCGCTTCGTCTTTAAAGGTGGTCACGCCGACGACGGGGCCGAAGATCTCTTCCTGGAATACACGCATGTCGTTCCGACCCTTGAACAGGGTGGGCTGAACGTAGAAACCATTGTTGTATTCATCGCCCATTTCCTCACGGCCACCGCCGGTCAGCACTTCCGCGCCTTCCTGCTTACCGATTTCCAGGTAGGACATGATCTTGTCGAACTGTTCCTTGCTGGCCTGGGCACCCACTTGAACGTCGGTGTCCAGCGGGTTGCCACGCTTAATGGATTTGGTTCGCTCGACAACTTTGGCCATGAACTCGTCGTACATGTCTTCCTGCACCAGCGCGCGGGACGGACAGGTGCAGACTTCGCCCTGGTTGAAGAACGCCAACACCAGTCCTTCGACACATTTGTCGACAAACTCTGGCTCCGCGTTCATCACATCGGAGAAATAGATGTTGGGGGACTTACCGCCCAGCTCGACGGTTGACGGGATGATGTTTTCCGCCGCGCACTTGAGTATGTGCGACCCAACAGGCGTAGAACCGGTGAAGGCAATTTTGGCAATGCGCTTGCTGCTGGCAAGCGCCTGGCCAGCTTCGATGCCATAGCCGTTCACGACGTTGAGAACGCCGGGCGGCAGCAGGTCGCCGATCAGCTCCATCAGAATCAGAAGACTGGCCGGGGTCTGTTCGGCTGGCTTCATGATTGTGCAGTTACCGGCAGCCAGACAGGGCGCAAGCTTCCAGGTCGCCATCAGAATCGGGAAGTTCCAGGGAATGATCTGGCCTACAACACCCAGCGGCTCGTTGTAGTGATAAGCAACGGTGTTGTTGTCGATAGCGCTGGACGTGTCTTCCTGGGCACGAATACAGCCGGCGAAATAACGGAAATGGTCCACTGCCAAAGGCAGGTCGGCGTTGATGGTTTCACGCACCGCTTTGCCGTTATCCCAGGTTTCAGCAACTGCCAGCATCTCGATGTTCTGCTCAATACGGTCGGCAATTTTAAGCAGAATGTTGGAACGCTCGGTGGTAGACATGGCACCCCAGCCAGGTGCGGCCTTATGGGCGGCATCAAGCGCCAGCTCGATGTCTTCTTCACTGGAGCGGGGAATTTCGCAGATCACGTCACCGGTCACGGGCGTGATGTTGTCGAAGTACCGCCCTTTCACCGGAGCGACCCATTCGCCGCCGATGTAGTTCTCATAACGGGATTTGTAGGAGACGATTGAGCCTTCCTTACCTGGATTTGCATAGATCATGGTGTTGACCTCTTGTTGTGGTGGTCGCAGGGCAACGCGGCCTTTCGCGTTTACACCACCAATCTAGGCCGAAAATGCTGTCAGGGAAATGATCCGATGGGGGCGAAAAACTCATCCCTTGGTAGTAAACGGCTCGAACGGCGGGGCGCAAAGCTCCCTCAGGTCAGTCGCCTGAGGTCTCCGTTGCGGCACTCCTACTCACAAAGTAGCAGCCAGCTGGCTCCGAGGTCGCATTGAGCCTGTAGCCCGAAGCTCTAGCATGGAAAGTTACACAACAAAAAAACACAGGAGCATCCCATGGCAAGGCGCGTCGCGCTTCTGATTGCCTTCCTGTCTGTGTTTTGCCCGGTTCAGGCCGAGCTTTCCGACAACAGGCGAGCATTGATCAAGGAGCTGTTTCCATCAGCAACGGTGATCGAAGACAAGTTGCCGGACTTTCCGGTTTACCCGGTTTACCAGCTTCAGGAGTTGTTGGGTTACGCCTATGAAACCCTGGACCACAGCCGCCTTCAGGGCTTTGCCGGCAAGCCCATCAGCATGCTCATCGGCCTGGACACCAAAGGCCGCTTTACTGGCGTGAAGGTACTTAACCATCATGAGCCCGTGTTTCTTCATGGCCTGGGGGAGGAACCCCTTTTCGCCTTCACCGACCAGTACGAAGGCCGTTCCCTCCGGGACCAGATCATCGTCAGTACGTCCAACTCAAGCCGGTCCGGGCGCACCAACGATGGCAACGTGGTCCACTTCGACGGCGTCAGCAAGGCGACCGTCTCCGTTCTGATCATCAATGACACGGTATTGTCCTCAGCCCTGAAAGTCGCGCGCAACAGGTTGGCGGGCTTTGCTCAAAGCGCTCCCACAAGGGCCAGGCCCGAGTTTTTTGAGCCGCTGTCGTGGCAGCAACTGATTGACCGCGGCTACATTGGAAGCAACCAGATAACCAGCGAAAATATTGAGGCAGAACTCGGCCGACGACTCAGCGACTACCCAGTGGATGTCGCACCCGCCGAAGGCGAACCGTTCAACGAGATATTCTTCGGTTACATCAACGCCCCCATGGTAGGTCGAAATCTGCTCGGCGACGAAGGGTGGCAGCGTCTGATGCAAAGACTCGACGACAAAGCCCAGGTGCTGGCCGTTATGTCGCGCGGCGTTTACCCCCATGTGTCGGACGAATTCGTTCCGGGCAGTTCACCCAAGCGCGTCGGCCTGACACAGAACGGCCTGGCGGTCGAAATGCGGGATCTGAATCTGCTGGGTCAAAACCTCGAATTCCGGGCCGCCGGAATGCCATCGTTTGAAGCCCGGCACCTGTTCCGGGTCGGTGGCAACGCCGGATTCAACCCGGGGGCCGAGGCCAGCCTCAACCTCAATGTCGGGCTTGCACTGAATCATCTGGTTGTTGATCGAACCAACCTGACCATTCCGGTCAAGTTCAGCGACGCGCTGTTTGAGACCGTCGAGGTCGCAGCTGACCCTGCGGATTCCAGAGAGCCGGTCTGGATAGGCCTCTGGAAAGAACGCTGGTGGCAGATCTCCCTGCTGGTGGTTTCCCTGACCCTGCTCACGGTCTTTTTTGTCAAACAGAAGACGCTAAGCCGCTATCCCAAACTGGTGCATCGTTTCCGCTGGGGGTTCCTGTTCTTCACCCTTTTCTTCATCGGTTTCTACGCACAGGGCCAGCTTTCGGTGGTCAACATCTACACCCTCTTCCTGGCGATCTGGGACGGTTTTTCACTCAATGTTTTCCTGCTTGACCCGGTGATCTTCATTCTATGGATCTACACGTTCATCAGTCTTTTCATCTGGGGTCGGGGCCTGTTCTGCGGCTGGCTGTGCCCCTTCGGTGCTCTTCAGGAAATGGCCGCGTGGCTTGGGGAAAAACTGAAATTCCGACAGGTTAAAATACCCGAGGTCTGGCACAGGCGCCTGATTCTGCTCAAGTATCCGATTCTTCTGGGGCTGGTGGGCACCGCGTTCTATTCCCTTACGCTGGCCGAGCAACTGGCAGAAGTAGAACCCTTCAAAACCAGCATCACACTGCTCTTCGTGCGTTACTGGCCCTTCGTGGCCTACGCCGTTGGCCTGCTGATCATCGGCATGTTCATTCACAAGTTCTATTGTCGCTACCTGTGCCCTCTGGGCGCAGGACTGGCCGTTCTGGGTCGGCTACGCCTGTTCAGTTGGCTTGACCGTGTTGATCTTTGCGGCACTCCTTGTCAGCACTGCAAAAACGCCTGCGGTATCAATGCCATCCGCAAAGACGGACGGATTGATTACGACGAGTGCATTCAGTGCCTGGAGTGCGTCGTGATACTCAACGACGAAGATCAGTGCGTGGACAAGCGCCTCGAGAACAAGATGCAGTTGAAAGCTGCCAGCATCATTGCCACAGACGCCGGCTGAACGGTCTGCTGACAGGCCAGTATTAGCGCTGGGAAAAATGCAAAGCAGCGGAGGACAGCATGAACAGACGATGGATAAACCGAATGGCCATACAGGCACTAGCTTTGTGCCTGCTGATGTCTACTTGGGCTGAAAGGGCTGCGAGTGCTGCGAAGGCTTCGGATAACCAGTTCGGCGATCAGGATCGTGTGACAGGAAACATGATTCGAGCTCTGAACGCCTATGCGGTCTACAAGATGGGGCAATATGAATCTGCGTTTGGGCAGTATCTTGAACTGGCAGAAGAAGGCAGTCGTCAGGGCATGGTCAACGTTGCCAATATGTACGCTCAGGGGCAGGGCGTCGAAAAGAGCCAGGAAAAAGCCTTTCAGTGGTATGTTCGGGCCGCTGAGAGCGGTGACTCCATCAGCATGGTTGAAGTGGCCAGGGCTTATGACCAGGGAGTAGGCACCGGTGTCGACCGACACCAGGCGATGCACTGGTATCGAAAGGCCGCACAGGCAGGTAACAACGACGCTCGCTGGACGCTGGGCCACAGGCTTTATAACGAGGGTCACCGGGCTGAAGGGTTGTGCCTGATCTGAGCGGCGGCCGGGGTTTAGGCATTTTATGAGTGGCAACGATTTTCAGATAGAGCATCGCTACCTTGAACTCCCGGAACGCTTTTATACGCGGGTTCAACCCTCACCTCTAACAGGCGCGAAAATGGCGTGCTTTAACCACAAGCTCGCGGAACAGATGGGGCTTAGCACGGATTCAGAATCTGACTGGACCGACGTAGGCGCTGGATCTGAACTAATGGAAGGCATGGACCCGGTTGCCATGAAATACACAGGCCACCAGTTCGGCGTCTACAATCCTGAACTCGGTGACGGCCGCGGCCTGCTGCTATGGGAAACTGTTGGCCCCGATGGAAGACGCTGGGACTGGCACCTCAAAGGCGCCGGTGTGACCCCCTACTCCCGCTTCGGCGATGGCCGCGCTGTGCTTCGCTCCACCATTCGCGAATACCTGTGCAGCGAAGCCATGCATGGCCTTGGCATCCCAACCACCCGGGCACTGTTCATGGTGAGCGCCAAAAACCCGGTGCGCAGGGAATCCATCGAGACTGCCGCGACACTGGTAAGAGTAGCTCACAGCCATATTCGCTTCGGACACTTCGAGTTCGCCGCCCACCACGAAGGGCCTGAAACCGTCAAGAGACTGCTCGAACACGTGATCTGTCTGCACTTTCCCCATCTGATCAACCTGCCGGATAACGAGCGATACTCCCGCTGGTTCGAGGAAGTCGTCGAACGCACGGCACGAACGGTCGCGGACTGGCAGGCAATAGGGTTCTGTCACGGCGTGATGAACAGCGACAACATGTCGATCATCGGCGACACCTTTGATTATGGCCCCTTCGCATTCCTTGATGATTTCGATGCCGGTTACATCTGCAACCATACTGACCAGAGCGGCCGCTACGCCTACAACCGTCAGCCACAGGCAGGATTTGAGAATTGCCATTACCTCGCCACAGCCCTGCTACCCGTAATGGAGGAGGACGACGTGAGGCGGGGACTTCGACGCTATGAGACGGCCTACAACGAACGCTTTCTCCAGAACATGCGGAGCAAGCTGGGCCTTATCATTGAGGCAGAAACGGATATGAGCCTGGTCATGGATACCTTCGGCATGATGCACGAGCATCATATCGACTACACCGCTTTCTTCCGGGCGCTTTCGAATCTTCACAGCCATGGCCATGGGCCGGTGCAGGATCTGTTTGCGGATCGTAGCGTGGCAGACCAATGGCTGGAACGCTATGAGGAAAGAATCACGAACGAAACACGCTCCCACGATAAGCGGGAGCACGCCATGCGACGCGTAAATCCAAAGTATGTGCTTAGGAGTTACCTGGCTCAACAGGTCATCCAGGAAGCCCAGAACGGGGATTACGAACCCATGAAAGCACTACTGAAGGTTCTCGATCGGCCCTTTGACGAGCAATCGGAAAACGAGGCTTATGCTGCATTGCCGCCGGATTGGGGCAAGCATCTGAATATCAGCTGTTCAAGCTGACAGAATGATAAAGGCTGCCCGCAGGCAGCCTTTTGGATAGCAAGTATTAAGTGGATCAGTTACTCGCTACACGGTCACTTGGCAGCTTGAACGTCCACACCATGCCACCCTGGTTGAAGTCCTTGACCACCTTGGCGACTTCACCACCCCAGAGCGGAACTGCACCACCCCAGCCGGAAACCACGGAGACATACTGTTCGCCGTCCATGGTCCAGGTGACCGGCGTACCCACCACGCCGGACCCCGTGTTGAACTTGTACAGCTCCTCACCAGTCCTGGCGTCAAAAGCCTTCAGGTAGCCTTCCGGTGTGCCGGTGAAAACGAGGTTGCCGGCCGTGGCCATCACGCCACCCCACAGCGGCGCGGTGTTCTCGTAACGCCAGACTTCTTTCCCGGTTTTCGGATCCATGGCACGGAGCACACCGATGTAATCATCGTTCGCCGGCTTGATGGTGAAGCCTGCGCCCAGGAAGGCCGCGCCTTTCTTGTAGGACACCGGCTCGTTCCAGATGTCCATGGACCACTCATTGGAGGGCACGTAGAACAGCTCGGTTTCCGGGCTGTAAGCCATCGGCATCCAGTTCTTGCCGCCCAGGAAGGCCGGCTGGGCAACCACCGTCTCACCTTTTCCACCCTCGGCGGCAGCAGGATCACCGGGACGACCACCTTCGGTGAAGATCGGACGACCGGTTTCCGGGTCCAGGCCCTTGGCCCAGGTGATCTTGTCCACGAACGGGAAGCCACGGATGAAATCGCCGTTCTCCCGATTCAACACGTAGAAGAAGCCGTTACGATCGGCGGTGGCGGCGGCCTTGATGGTCTTGCCGTTCTGGTTCAGATCGAAGGAGATCAGCTCGTTCACACCATCGTAGTCCCAGCCGTCATGGGGCGTGGTCTGGAAGTGCCACTTGATGCTGCCATCGTCGGGGTCGATGGCCAGGCGCGAGGAGGAGAACAGGTTGTCCCCGGGGCGCAGGTGTGAGTTCCACGGAGCCGGGTTACCGGTGCCAAAGAACAGGGAATCGGTTTCCGGGTCGTAGGTGCCGCCCAGCCAGGGCGCGGCGCCGCCATTCTTCCACATGTCGCCGGGCCAGGTAACGCCGGCCTTGCCTCCGGAAATGCCATTCTCGATCTTCTTGCCGTCTTTGTAGACATAACCCATATGGCCTTCAACGGTTGGCCGGGTCCAGACCAGTTCGCCGGTGTTGGCGTCGTAGGCTTCAACCTTGCCGACAATACCGAACTCGCCGCCGGAAACCCCGGTGATCACCTTGCCCTTGACCACAATCGGTGCAGCCGTGATGGCATAGCCGGCCTGGTAGTCGGCCACTTTCTTGATCCACATCGGGTTGCCGGTGTCCTTGTTCAGGGCCACCAGTTTGGCGTCGAGCGTGCCGAAGATCACCTTGTCGTCATACAGGGCAACGCCCCGATTGACCACGTCGCAGCAGGGCATGATGCCATCTGGCAGGCGGGCATCGTATTGCCAGATTTCCTCGCCGGTCTTGGCATCGATGGCATAGACGCGGGAGTAGGATGCCGTCACGTACATCACGCCATCCTTGATCAGCGGCTGGGATTCCTGGCCACGCATTTTCTCGTTGCCAAAAGAGAAAGCCCATACCGGCTGCAAATGCTGGATATTGTTGGTATTGAGATCTTCCAGAATACTGAAACGCTGTCCCTGAGTGCCCATGCCATAGCTGACAACGTCTTCAGGGGTCTTGTGGTCGTTGATGATGTCTTCGTCGGTTACCGCATGGGCCCCGTAGGAAACTGCCATGGCCAGGGCGCTGGCCGCAATGCGAATCCCGAACTTGTTGGTTCTCATGGTTGCGCTCTCCAAGTCTCTTGTTTTCGGTTCTGCGTGTTCGTTTCAGGCCGAACCGGGAACTTTTCCCGCCTCTGATACGATTCTTCGCTTTGGGGGAAAAACCAACAATTGCTCGCCGGAACAGGTTTTCTCATCACTTGGTATTACGACCACTCCCAGACCTTCCGGCACGGGCGCATCGAACGAACCATCAAAGATCTCCTTCGGCCCTGGCGATGGCCTGTTCATCCAGAAAATCCCGGTAGTAACCCGGCACGCTGTACCGAAGATTCTGGCTGGCCATGAGTTCGTTCATTTCGCCGGTTTTCACCAGCCTGTCGACAATGGCTTCCAGGGCATAACCCAGTTGGCGATGGGTGTGTTTGATCGCCATACCCACATCCCAGACCTGTTTGCCGATGCCCGGAAAACCGTTGCCGGCGGCCTTGAATGCCTTGTTCTCCGGCTTGGCCAGTTCATGATCAATTTCCGATCGCATACCCATGACAGCGCTGACCTCACCGTTACGCATGGCCTCGAAAGCTTCGGCGATTTTGTCGTAGTGGCGCACCTGTTTCCGCATTCGGCCACCAAAAGCCGAGGTCAGGTAAAAATCGGGGAGGGTATCGATCTCCACGCCGATCGGGTTGTACTGGAATACCGCCACGGTTTCGACGGAATCAAGCTCTGCGGGGTCATAGGCAATCTGCCAGGTTTCCTGCTGATAGGGGCCGAACAGAACGACTTGTTCGTTGATGTACTCACCGGTGGAATCCTGCATGTAGGCGTAGGTCTTGTCGTAGGGCACCCGCAGCATCACATCGGCAAGCCGCTGTTTGGCCAGGTAGTGGCCTTTCCAGACGTTGTTGCGCAAGTCGTCTCCCAGGTTTTCATCCGGGATAATCCAGTGCACCTTGAACTCAACACCCATTTCCTCGGCAATCCGGCGGCCGAGTTCGATATCGATGCCTCGGGGCTCACCATCAACCTGGTAGGAATAAGGTGGAAAATTCTCATAGACGCCCACTTTCAGATAGCCGGACTCCAGAATGATGTCGTAGGTGCGATCCGCAGGCCGGTTGAGGAGTTCGTTTCCGTCGTTTACCTCTTGGGCAAGGACAACCTGGGCAAACAGCAGCAGGGCAAGCATTCGAGACAGTATTTTCATTGTTTTCTCCCACCTTTTCTCTCAACGACGAAGGGCCGGCACAGGGCCGACCCGAATTCAGGCGTTCGTTTTGCTAGAAGCCGTGCTCATCACTCCGGCTTGGGCAGGGATTCCACGTAGGTTCGGATTGCCCACATGGCGTTCTGGTCCATGCTCTTTTTCCAGGACGGCATGCCACGGTCGGTACCATTCATCACCCGGCCGATGTAGTACTCGTCGTCCCATTCGGTTAATTCCCGAAGGTCCGGCGTCAGCCCCCCGGACATGGCCCGGATGCCGTGGCAGGCGGCACAGTTGCCGGCATAGGCGCTCTCGCCGATCTTGATGGCCTGGGCATTGTATTCGCCGTATTCGTTGCCCTCGCGGAACGGATTCGCGGTGCGGACTTCGTCTCCCAACTTCGGCAGGTTGCCCGTATCCACGTCCTGTGGTGTGACATTGCCGTGCGCGCTTGCGAAACCGGCCAGGCCAAGCATGGCCGCAGCCATGATGGTTTTGAGTGACAAGGACATTGCCATTGGTCTTACCTCTGTTTTTGGATTCCCCGTGGTTGGCTGTTGGATTTGTCAGTTGCCAACTTGCTGATCTCCAGTCTAGGAATCCCCTTGCCCAATCCGAATGCCACTTTGGGGTTTCTGGCTTAGTTCCTTGGTAGTAGACGCTCAGAGCGAAGGCCAAAGCACGAGGTGCCGGCCAGACAACCTGAAAACATCCACTTTTCATGGAGAAAGGGTCTTTTCGGGAATTTTTCCCGTTTTTTGAGGCCAACTTCCCGATTCCGGGATGGGTTTTTCCGTCGCCACAGAGAATCACCTGCGCCAATACTCGTAGCGTCGATGCCACGAGCAAGACGATGGTTACAACAAAAACCAAGGGGAAAGACTATGAACATCAGAACACGCAAACGCCCGCTGCTTCGCGGGATCGGACTGGCCCTGGCCCTTGGGTCAGCAGCAGGACTGGCCACCCAGGCCAGTGCCAAAGACGTTAGCTGGGAAGATATCGCCAACGATGCCCAAACACCCGAGAACGTGCTGGGCTACGGCATTGGCCCCAAGGCCCAGCGGTACAGCCCGATGACCACGATCAACCGGGACAACGTCGAGCGTCTGGTTCCTGCCTGGTCATTCTCGTTCGGCGATGAGAAGCAACGGGGCCAGGAATCCCAGGCACTGGTCCACGACGGCGTCATCTACGTGACCGGCTCCTACTCACGCCTGTGGGCCCTGGATGCAAAAACCGGTGAACGACTCTGGGAATACAACCACCGTCTTCCAGAAGGCATCCGTCCCTGCTGTGACGTGGTGAACCGGGGTGCAGCCATTTTTGGCGACAAGGTTTTCTTTGGCACCCTCGACGCCGGCATCGTTGCCCTCAACAAGGACACCGGCGACATCGTATGGCGTGAAAAATTCGCCGACCATGAAGCCGGCTACACCATGACCGGTGCTCCGACTCTGGTAAAAGATCAGAAGACCGGCAAGGTCCTGCTGATTCACGGATCGTCCGGGGATGAATTCGGCGTGGTCGGCAAGCTGTTTGCCCGGGATCCGGATACCGGCAAGGAAGTCTGGATGCGCCCCTTCGTTGAAGGCCACTATGGCCGCCTGAACGGGGAGAAAAGCACGCCCACCGGGGATCCTCGTGCGCCCAGCTGGCCGGATGATCCCAGCACCGAAACCGGCAAGGTGGAAGCCTGGAGTCATGGCGGCGGTGCCCCCTGGCAAAGCGCCAGCTTCGACGCGGAAACCAATACCATCATCATTGGTGCCGGTAACCCCGCGCCCTGGAACACCTGGAAACGCACATCACCCGGCGGTGATCCTGCCGACTACGACAACCTGTACACCTCCGGCCAGGTGGGTGTAGACCCCACTACTGGCGAAGTGAAGTGGTTCTATCAGCACACGCCGAACGATGCCTGGGATTTCTCCGGCAACAACGAACTGGTGCTCTTCGAATACGACGAGAACGGCGAAACTGTCAAAGCAACCGCCCATGCTGACCGCAACGGTTTCTTTTATGTGGTCGACCGTGAAAACGGTGAATTCAAGAAAGGCTTTCCGTTCGTGGACAACATTACCTGGGCCGAGCGCATTGGTGAGGATGGCCGCCCTGTGGAGAGAAAAGGTCAGCGCCCGCCACCCGTAGCAGAGGGTGAAACCCGTGGCGAGGCCATTGAAGTCTCTCCACCTTTCCTCGGCGGCAAAAACTGGAACCCCATGGCTTACAGCCAGGACACCGGCCTGTTCTACGTGCCCGCGAACCACTGGAAAGAGGATTACTGGACAGAAGAGGTCACCTACAAGAAAGGTGCCGCCTATCTGGGCCAGGGCTTCCGGATCAAGCGCATGTATGACGACCACGTGGGCATCCTTCGCGCCATGAATCCGCTCACCGGCGAGATCGAATGGGAGCACAAGGAGCGACTGCCACTGTGGGGCGGCGTGCTGGCCACGAAGGGCGGACTGGTGTTCACTGGCACCGGCGACGGCTTCCTGAAGGCATTCGATGCCAAAACCGGGGAAGAACTCTGGAAGTTCCAGACCGGCTCCGGAATCATCTCGTCTCCCATCACCTGGGAAATGGACGGCGAGCAGTACATAGGCGTTGCCTCCGGCTACGGCGGCGCGGTTCCGCTCTGGGGTGGCGACATGGCCGAGCTGACCAAGCCTGTCTCCCAGGGCGGGTCATTCTGGGTCTTCAAGATGCCCTCCTGGGCACAGGCCTCCCGCTAACTGTCCTCCGGACTGGGCCTGGCGGTTCGCCAGGCCCCTTTTTCCGGCCAAGATTCAGGAGTGAAATCATGAGACCTCTGGCTACCGCCTTACTTTTAGTGTTCGTGGCGCCGGCACTGGCCGGCGATTACATGGCCGACCTGGACAAACTCCCTGTCATCAATGGCTGCAAGCTGGAAAGGGAAACCAGCTGTGCCGGCGCTGACCTGCAGGGAGCGGATCTGTCGAATATGGATCTGCGCTCTGCCAACTTCCGAGGCGCCAATCTGTCTGGCGCCAACCTGAGCCATACCAGCCTGCGAGGGGCCAACCTTGATGGCGCAAACCTGGACGGCGTCACGGGCTACCGCCTCCAGGTCTACCGGGCCAGCATGCGCGGCGCGTCGCTGAAGAATGCCCAATTGCAGGGTATGCAGGGCGAATACCTGTTCGCCCAGGGTGCGGACTTCAGCGGGGCAGACCTGACCGGTGCCAACTTCGACTTTTCCCGTTTTTCCGGTGCCACCCTGGTTAACGCCATCATGCCCTTTAGCAGCTTCGAGATTTCCTGGCTACCGAAAGCGAATCTGGAGGGGGCTAACCTCAGGGGCGCAAACCTTCAGGAGGCCAAGCTGGGGCTGGCCAACCTGGCTGATGCGGACCTGACCGGAACCCGAATCCACTATGCCACCTTTGAGGGCACCTATATGGAGGGCTGTACGGCCTGCCCCTTCGACTGGTAACCCCGGGGCGGGCTCAGACCCGCCTCGCTTCCTCCAACTGACCATAACGAATCAGACCGGCATCCACCGCCAGATGAATCAGCTCCACGGATGACGACACCTGAAGCTTGTTTTTCAGGCCGGCCAGGTGGTTGGAAACCGTTTTACTGCTGACACACAACCGTTCGGCGATTCCGCCGACACTCTCGCCCCTGGCGTACATCAGCAATACCTCCATCTCCCGCTGGGTCATATCCCTGAGCCGATGATCCACAGGCCGCTCCTGGTTCATGGCCAACCGGGTGGCAATCGGGTGCTCAATGTAAGGCTGGCCTGCAGCAACCCGTTTCACGGCTTCTGCAAGCTCCTCGGGCGCACAGCTTTTGGATACAAACCCGAGACCACCAACATCCAGGGCCTGCCTAACCATGGGTAGCTCATCGTGCATGGTAAAAAACAGGATAGCCGCCCCACGCCAACGCTGGCGGAGCCGACGACCGACTTCCAGACCGGAGATGTCGGGGAGGCCCATATCGAGCAGCACCACGTCCGGTCGCAACTCGCCATACCGGGCAACCGCGTCCTGACCGTTGTCGACTTCGATAATGGCCACCGCCGGCAGCATCGAGCGCAGCAGATTGGCGATGCCCTGGCGGACCACCTGGTGGTCATCCACAATCATCAGTTTCACAGCACACCTCCGGTATTCGGGCTGAGCGGCGCGAGCGGCGCGAGCGGTATGGCAAGCCGAATGCGAGTTCCCTCGCCCATCCTGCTCAGAAATCTGACCTCGCCACCCAGGCAGCGGGCCCGCTCACACATGGAGCGCACGCCGAGACCCGCATTGCCGGGTAGCTGATCGTTGCCAACACCGTTATCACGCACCTCAATACTCAGCTCGTTGTCTTTGCGAGCCACCGCCAGCATGGCGCAGGACGCGTTGGCGTGGCGGGACACATTGTTCAGGGCTTCCTGCAGGAATCGGTACAGGTGAGTCTGCTGTTCGCCGGTAAATTCCGGCAGGCACTCATCCATGGCCAGGCGGCACTCCAGACCGCTGAGCTGTTGCCATTGCTCGGCCAGATGCCGGATTGCACTGCCAAGACCGAGTTGCTCCATCACCAGCGGATGCAGATCCTGTAACAGGTGCCGGAAATGTTTCTGAATGGTCTCGCAGTGTTCCGCCAGATCCCTGGCCTGCTTCTTTTGCCGGTCACTCAGGTCCGGATCGTAGAGCAGACTGCGGGCCTGGGCGCGAATGCCGGTCAGGTACTGGCCCAGATCGTCGTGCAGTACCCGGGCGATGTGTTCCCGTTCCCGATCCTGCAACTGCAGCAGTTCATTAAGCAGCCGGCTGACGGTCTGCTGCTCCGACTCAAGCGCCCCGGCCATGGAATTGAAGCGGCAAACCAGCGCATCCAGTTCCTGCTCGCCCTGACGCGGTAGCCGGGAAGTCAGCTGCCCCGCGGATACCGCGCCCATGGCGTCGGACAGGCTGGCAAGCGTGCGCAGGCCTCGCCGCACCATCACGAACAGTGCCAGGAAACACAGGCCCATACCGATTGCATAGGCACCCGAGATCAGCAGGAACCCTTCCCAGATTTCTTCAACCTCGTCGGCGGGATCAACCTGCCAGCCATTGACCACCGGCCGGGACGATTCTCCGGCAATCATCGCCGAGAACCAGGCTGGCACTCCTCCGCCGGTCCCGGACTCCATTTCAGCCGCCGGGGTCAGGTGACGCATGCTACTGACGACAGATTCCGGAAGATCGGCGGGGCTCCCCAGGTTCTGTGCCAGGCCGGCAACACCATCGAGCTCGCGCTGGACATCATGCCGGGCCTGCTGGGTGTATAGCAGCGCGCCAAGCAGGTAGACCAGGAGGAAAACCGACAGCATCAAGAGGGAAATCTTCCGGTATACGGTCATTGTTTTTATCCGTTGCGGGGAAACAGTCTTCCTATCTCCATGCTAAAGCCGCCAGTTTTCACCGGAATAGTTCTTTAGTACCGCCACTTTCCTACTTTCTGAATATTTCCGGGACTTTTTCCCTTCTCTAAGCTGGAAGCACAACAACAAACCGGAGAATCCCATGTCTTTTCTGTCCCGGACTGCGGCCACTTCACTGATCACACTAGCGGCAGCAAGCCCACTTCAGGCTGAGACCCTGGATGTGCGGATTGGCTATCTCCAGTGGGTTCCGGATCAGGGGCCGGTGCTTTCCAATGTCATTCCGGAACCTGAGGACGCCGGCCTGCGAGGCGCCGAACTGGCCATCAACGACAACAGCACCACCGGCAAGTTTCTGGGCCAGACCTATTCGCTACAAAGTGAGGTCGCGGATTCTGAAGAAGCCATCCTGGCGGCGTTCGACGCCATGCTCGAGAACGGCATATCGCTGGTCGTGCTAAATGTGCCAGCCCAGACTCTGAAAGCCCTGACCACCAGGGCTGATAACAATGCCCTGATATTCAACGCCGGAGCCAAAGACGATGCCCTTCGCATCAGTGGCTGCCACCCCAATCTGCTGCACTCCATACCCAGCTACGCCATGCTCACTGACGCGCTGGGCCAGTGGCTGAAGCAGCGCCAGTGGGTGGAGATTTTTCTGATTACCGGCCCCACCGACGCCGATAAAGGCTGGGCCAACGGATTCCGCCGCGCGGCCAAACGCTTTGGCCTTGAAATCGTCGAGGACAAACTCTGGACGTTTGACGCAGACCTTCGCCGGACGGCGTCAAAAGAGCTGCCGCTGTTTACCCAGGGCGACGATTATGACGCCGTAGTGGTGGCCGATGTACGAGGCGATTTTGGTGAGTACGTGCCCTTCAACACCTGGCTACCCCGCCCCGTGGTGGGTACACAGGGTATGTCTCCCGTGACCTGGCACCGGGTGGTGGAAAGCTGGGGCGCGGCGCAATTACAGAACCGTTTCCGGGAACTGGCCGGGCGCTCTATGAACAGTGAAGACTACGCCTCCTGGGCTGCCATTCGCTCAATTGGCACGTCCGTGACCGCACTCGGCAACGCTAACCCCGATGATATTCGCAACTTCCTGTTCAGCAATGAATTCCAACTGGCCGGTTTCAAAGGCCGCAAGCTCACATTCCGCGACTGGAACGGCCAGCTTCGCCAGCCGATTCCGCTGGTTCACCCACGTGGGTTGGTGGCGCGAGCCCCGTTCGAGAGTTTCCTGCATCCGAACACCACCCTCGACACCCTTGGCTATGACAAACCTGAGAGCGATTGTCGGGTAAACGGCTGACTGCCCCGGCAGCGGCTTTAAAACAAAAAGGAGCAACACCATGAAGTCTTTGTTCAGGCACACCGCACTGGCCCTCGCAGTCGGCCTCTCAACCCCGGCTCTGGCGAGCATCGCCTATGTTTCCAACGAGAAAGACAACACCCTGTCGGTCATCGACACGGACACCCAGGAAGTGATTGAAACCATTGATGTCGGCCAGCGGCCACGTGGCATTCTACTATCCAAGGATTACACCAAGCTGTACATCTGTGCCAGCGACGACGACACGGTGCAGGTTCTGGATCTGGCCACACGCAAGATCATCGATACCCTGCCGTCCGGCGAAGACCCGGAGCAATTCGCTCTCCATCCAAACAACAGGCATCTTTATATTGCTAACGAGGACGATGACATCGTGACCGTGGTGGACGTCACCAACAAAGACGTTCTGGCACAGATCGACGTGGGTATCGAACCGGAAGGCATGGCCGTCAGCCCCGACGGCAAATGGGCGGTGAATACCAGTGAAACCACCAGCATGCTGCACTGGATCAACACCGAGACTTTCGAGATTGAGAAAAACATTGTAGTGGGTCAGCGCCCAAGACACGTGGAGTTCAGCAAGGACAGCAAGATTGCCTGGGCTTCAGCGGAAATCGGCGGCACGGTGCATATCATCGACGTTGATAACCTTGAGCAGATTCACGAAATGACCTTCAAGGTGCCCGGCGTCAACCAGGACCGGGTGCAACCGGTGGGGATTGAACTGACCTCCGACGGTAAATACGCGTTTGTTGCGCTTGGGCCATCCAATCATGTTGCCGTGGTCGATGCTTCGACTTACGAAGTGCTGGACTACCTGCTGGTGGGTGCCCGTGTCTGGCAGCTGGACCTGGACAAGGACGAGAAGCATCTATACACCACCAACGGTGTTTCTGGTGACGTCTCAGTGATTGATGTAGACGATATGAAAGTCATAAAATCCATCAAGGTAGGCCGCTACCCCTGGGGTGTGGTCATCGATCCGAATTCGTGACCATCGAAGCGAACAGCCTGAGCTTTCGCTACGGCGATAAGCCGGTGCTCAAAGAGGTCAGCTTCGCGCTGACCTCTGGGCGTTTCCATGCCCTGCTTGGCCCCAATGGTGCGGGTAAATCAACGCTGTTTGGCCTGGTGACCCGGTTGCTGGCCTTGCAACAGGGCGATGTTTTGCTGGCAGGCCAGTCACTGAAAAAAAAGCCCGCCAGGGCTATGCGTCAGATCGGCGTGGTGTTTCAGCAGAACGCGCTGGATCTGGATCTGACCGTACGCCAAAACCTCCAATACCACGCCGCGCTGCACGGGCTGTCCCGGCGGGAATCCCGGCGTTGCGGCGACCGGGAACTGGAGCGCTTTGAGCTTCTGGACCGCGCCAACGACACCGTCCGCCAGCTTAATGGCGGTCACCGCCGGCGGGTGGAGATTGCCCGAGCCCTGCTTCACGAGCCATCGCTATTATTGCTGGACGAACCCACTGTTGGTCTGGATGTGGCCAGCCGCCGGGCGCTGAACAATCATGTCCGCACACTCTGCGCCCAGGACAACCTGACCGTGCTCTGGGCGACCCATCTGATTGAAGAAGTCCGCGAAGACGACCACGTGCTGATACTGCATCAGGGCCAGTTGCTGGCCGATGGGACCGGGCACGCGATCTGCAAATCTGAGGGCACCCGGGATCTGGCGGAAACGTTTCATACTCTGACCGGAGCCGGTTGATATGAATATCTCGCATTACTGGCACTGTTTTATTGGCATTCAGGTTCGTGAATGGCTGCGGTTCTGGCAGCAGCGTACGCGCTTTGCCAGTGCCCTGGTCCGGCCGTTGCTGTGGTTGGTGGTGTTCGCTGCAGGCTTTCGGGCGGTGTTGGGTATTTCCATCATTCCGCCTTACCAGACCTACATCACCTACGAGACCTACATTGCCCCGGGCCTGTGCGGCATGATCATTCTGTTCAACAGTATGCAGGGTGCGCTGTCCATGGTGTATGACCGGGAACTGGGCAGCATGCGGGTGCTGCTGATGAGCCCACTGCCCCGGCCCTTTCTGCTGGTAACGAAGCTGCTGGCCATGGGAGTGGTGTCGATTGGACAGGTATATGTATTCCTGCTTCTGGCTTTGCTGGTGGACGTGGAACCGCCTTTGTGGGGCTACCTGGCCGTGCTGCCAGCGTTGATTCTCACCAGCCTGATGCTGGGAGCACTGGGCCTGCTGATTGCCACCTGGATAAAGCAGTTGGAAAACTTTGCCGGGGTGATGAACTTCGTGATCTTCCCGATGTTCTTTATGTCCTCAGCGTTGTATCCGCTCTGGCGAATGAACGAGGCCAGCCCTTGGCTGTATTGGGCCTGCCAGCTCAATCCGTTTACCCATGCGGTGGAGGCCATTCGCTTTTCGCTGTATCTGGAGTGGAATCCGATGGCGTATGGCATTACCGCCACTGTCACAGTCGTGTTGTCCCTGCTCGCGACTGCCGGGTTCAGGCCTCAACGAACCAGGATACTCGCGGCTTCCAAGCCCGCCTGATCAACGTGAGTGGTCAGATTCCGCCGTCGCCTTTGCTTGCCAAAAGTCAGCCCGGTTCGGGTCTGCTTCGGTACCCAGACCCTGAGCATAAGCTTCTGCCACTGCAGACATGCTTAATTTGTCGCCGGCTTCTGCCCCTTTCAGATACCACTCAAAGGCTTTGGCATTATCTTGCTCCACGCCGACGCCATTCGCGTACATGTTCGCGAGATTATACATTCCCTGATGGCTGCCACTTTTTGCAAGCGCCTGGTAGCGCTCGAATGCCAGGTCATACTGGCCCATCTTGTATACGGCATAAGCCTCGAGCACTTTCACCATCTCGCGGGCCACGCCCATTTGCTGTTCCGATTCGTCCCCATTCACGGCGGGCGAAAGCAACATCAAAAAAGTCACGGCCATCACTACCCTTCGTCTGGCGTATTGGCGTGGCATGAAAACCTCCGGGGATCAAAAGACGATTTCAAACTATCACCCACAAACACCCGCGTCTTTGACTCTAAAGTAACGAAGGTTTACGACTTTACTCGCTGGTTTTGGAGCCTCCTACGAAAGTTCCTTAGATTCCATCATTTAGAAGAATAGGCACCAAGGGAACTGGCCCCTAGCCTAATGCCTATGAAACAACAAACAACGAGGTAATAACCATGAGTCAATATCAGGGCAGTTGTTTCTGTGGCACCGTTAGATTCGGGGTATCCGGGACGCCAGAGGCAATGGGTTATTGTCACTGCGATTCCTGCCGCCGTTGGTCCGCCGGGCCGGTTAACGCTTTTTCACTTTGGCCAACTGACAGCTTTGAAGTCCTTTCTGGTGCTGATCAAGTGGGCGAATTTCATCTCACAGAGAAGAGCTATCGCAAATGGTGCAAACAATGCGGTGGACATGTATTCACAGACCACCCGGGTTGGGAATTGGTAGATGTATACGTTGCCAACCTGCCGGACCTGACGTTCGAGCCTGCCTTGCATGTGCATTATCAGGAGTCGGTGCTGCCAATCCGCGACGGTCTGCCGAAGATGAAAGATATGCCCGCTGAAATGGGCGGATCAGGAGAGACATTGCCGGAATGAAAGCTTATCTCTTTCGTATTGCCGGGGGTTGATAACGTTTCAGACATAAGATATTGCGAGGGGGCAACCGAATTCAAGCACCCTCCATTTTACAACGAAGCCGCTGCAACAACCCATCAATCAACCCCGACTCCCCAACCCGATCATCCCAATGCAACCGGGCCGGCGTGCCGTCGAGATACCACAACCGATTCGCCAATATTTCCGCGTCAGCGCCATCATGAGTCACGCAAATCATCGCCATCCTGGGATTGGCATCCATCAGACTGGAAATAAGCGACTTGAGATCCGTCGCCATGACTGGGTCAAGGGAGGCGAAGGGTTCATCCAACAGCAACAGATCCGGCTTCACCGCCAGACAACGTGCAAGCGCAGCGCGTCTTGCCATGCCAAGCGAGATTTGATCCGGCAGATAGTCCTCACAGCCCGCAAGCCCTACCTGACCAAGGAGAGACTTTGCATCCTGCTCGCCGACACCAACCAGTTTCAGGTTCGCCAGCAGCGAGCGCCAGGGCAACAGGCGATGCTCTTGAAACAGGTAACCGATCCGCAGGTTCTCGCGACCAATCACCGCCCCGCCTGGCAAGGTCGTATCCAGCCCGGCTATGGCGTTCAGCAGCGTCGTCTTACCGATTCCGGAAGGGCCCAGCAGGCAGATTCGGTCGCCCCGTTTGATAGAGGCGAAAACCTCCCCAAGCACCGGCTGTTGGTAGCTACGCCCTTCAATTCTTACCTCAAGCATAGGTCATCTCCGGTTGACGCCAGCGGCTGGACCGGCGTTCCAGAGGTTGCAGGATAGCCAGTTCAATCAGCTGAGCCACCGCAATGAACGCCAGGCTATAGGCCAGAATGGAGGCCACGTCGAAGACCTGAAAAGCCATATGAAGCTGGAAACCCACGCCGTTGGAGCGGCCCAGAAGTTCCACCACCAGGACAATTTTCCAGATCAGGGCCAGGCCGCCGCGAGTCGCCGCCATCAGATACGGAAACAGCTGCGGTATCCAGACGTTCCGACAACGCTGCCAGCGGGTGAACCGGTACACCGTAGCCATCTGTTCCAGACGGTAGTCCAGGCTGCGGGCACCTTCGCGCACAGTGACTGCAACGTTGGGCACTTTGTTGATGACTACCGCCATCACGGCCGCGACCTCCACCAGACCGAACCACACGTACATCAGGATAATGGTCACCAGGGCCGGCAGATTCAGCAGCAGTACCAGCAAAGGATCAAACAGTGCGTTGGTGGTCGTCGAGCGACCCATGGCCAGGCCAATGGCTGAGCCCATAAACATGGCCAGGATAAAGGCGACGGCCACCCGGCCCAGGGTTGCGCCCAGATGGTTCCAGAGGGCTCCGGATGACGCCTCTTCCATCAACCGGTCCAGTACGTCGAGCGGCGTCGGCAGCATGGATGTTTCCAGGATCTGAGCCACCACCGCCCATAGCAAAACAAACGCAGGAAGAACCACCCAGTAAGCCCAGACCGGGGGCCGACCAGTAGCTGGCTTGTTCATGGTTGGGCCCGGTCCGACATCCCTCTGTAGAAAAGGTCATCGGGCATGAGTTGATTCGAGTCGGCGCCGGTAAGGGTCAGCAATCGTTTCAGATCCGCCAGCCGCTGGTCTGTCATCGACTGGGGTATTCCTGCCACAAAACCCTCACGCAGGGCGTCAAATACGGGGTCAGACGATGCGTTCATCAGGCCGCGCAACGACTCCCAATGCCCCAGGTCGTCGGCCAACTGTTGCTTCGCCTGCCGCAGAGAGACGGCAAACTTATCAACCAAAGCGGCGTGGGATTGCGCCCAGTCTGCGGGGAAAACATAGCCCAGTACAGGCAGCTGATCCGTCAGATCCAGCGATGCAAGCAGGTCATCCATGGCAAACGCAGACCGCCAACCACCCTCACCTTTCAGGCGTGCAGCGAAATGCCAGTAGGTGACGATGACATCCACCTGCCCGCGTTTCAGTGCCTGGCTCAACAACGGTGGAGCGGCATATTGCACGTCGGTTTCCGCGCTCAGGTCAATGCCCTGCTTTCGGGCTACTTTGTTCAAAAGCACCCAACCTTTGCTGTCCGGGCCGCCGGCCACGCCGATGCGCTTTCCGACCAGGTCCTCAACACCGCTGATCTGCCTGTCCTCGGACACGACAATATCGCCAATCTGCGCTGAAAACGGCACATACAGGTAGGGATTACCGGTCTTGAATCTGGCCTGGGCCCACAACAGGTCTGCCACCGCACCATTGACTGACCCGCTGGTCACCGCCAGCCGCGAAGCAGGCAGGTTCGACACTACTCGAAGTTCAAGTTGGTAACCATTGGCTCGGTCCAGGCCGTGCCGCTGCAGATGATCCAGCTCCCAGTGGGCTGTGCCGAATTGGAGAACACTCAGGCTGAGGACAGGCAAATCGGCGCTTGCCTCATTGGCCTGAAGGGTCGCCGAAAACATGAAGACCGCCAGACAGAGCCAGCAGGCAAGCACGCGAAAAGGACGGAGTGGCACGATGAGTAACATAAACCCACGATACGAAGCCTCCGGGCCGGCAAGAATAGTACTTTAGTGCCTGTTTTTTGGTGCGATGGTCTCATTCAACCGAAGACGGAATTGAACTGTAATGGGACTATCACAATAATAACTGGAAGAAGGGTGGCTTCACCTTTACCTTCCGCCACTGGAGGCCAAGATGCTGAATGAGCTTGATGCCACGCCTGCCGATAAAAAGCGCTATGATGAAGCGGTACCGATTTCTGATACCAACAGCGAACAGGCAGATTTATCCATGGAGCCGGCCTACAAGATTCTAATCGCCGACGACCATCCGTTGTTTCGCGAGGCCATCAGCAGTGTTATCGCTTCAGGCTTTCAGGGAAGTGAAATCATCGAAACGGATGATCTCGACAGCGCTCTGGACATTACCCGTGAGAACGACGACCTGGACCTGATCCTTCTGGATCTGAACATGCCGGGCATGCACGGGTTGAACGGCCTGATTACTTTGCGCAATGAGGCGCCAACCATACCGGTAGTGATCGTTTCTGCCGAGGAAGACAAGCAGGTGGTGCTTCAGGCCATCACTTATGGCGCAGTGGGTTTCATCACCAAATCCTCGCCCCGACCCCAGATGACTGACGCTATCCAACAGATTCTGAACGGCAGCGTGTATCTGCCCTCAGACATCATACGCACGGGAAAGGAATATAATCATCGCCGCAGCAGGCACGAGGACAACCCAATTTCTCCCGAACTGCTGAACTCCCTCACTCGCCGCCAACTGCTGGTGCTTGAACGCATGTCCAAGGGCGAATCCAACAAACAGATTGCCTACAACCTGAACATCGCCGAGACCACGGTGAAGGCCCATGTGTCTGCGATATTGCGCAAGCTCGGGGTTCACAACCGGGTGCAGGCGATTCTGTCTGCCAGTGATGTGGATTTCAGCCAGTATTTGAAGCGGTGAGAAAGGGGTCAAATGAAAATTTCATCTGAACGAGCCCCAGTTTTACGGACACCCGGTTAAGAGACAGCGTCTCGTTGCTCATACTCAAAAGGCGTCATGTAATCCAAATATGAGTGCCGGCGCTGTCGGTTGTAAAAGACCTCTATGTAATCAAATAAGCTTTGCCGAGCCTGTTGGCGGGTGAGGTGCCGGCAATGCCCCACATGCTCCGTCTTCAAGGTGTGGAAGAAGCTCTCCATTGCGGCATTGTCGAGGCAATTTCCTTTACGACTCGTGCTAGGCTCAATGCCATTACTGTTCAGAAGTGCCTGGTAATTCGCTGTCCGATACTGGACACCCTGGTCGGTATGCAGCATCAGTTTGGCCGGTTTTCCACGGCGTCCCAGGGCCATCTCCAAGGCCTCTGTAGCGAGACTTCGAGTAGGGCTCCCATTCATCGACCAGCCAACGATCATCCTTGAAAACAAGTCTATGATCACTGACAGATACAGCCATCCTTCGGCTGTTGAGATAAAGGTGATATCACCCACCCAACGTTGATTTGGCACTTCTGCCCAGAAGCGTCTCAGCAGTCGATGCTCAACGATGTGTTCGAGGGTCCTGCCAACAGATGAGCGTTGCCAGACTTTGGCCTGTGCCGTGATCAGGCCCGCCTGGCGCTTTAACTTGGTGATACGGTTCAGGCCAGCCTTGATGCCCTGACACAGCAGCTCTTTCCTGATCCGCAAAGGCCCATAGGTTTGAAGAGTCTGCCGGCGGATCTCCTCGATCCGCTGCAATAGCGCTCTATTGGCCTTGAGTCGGCCTGATTCAGGGCGTGACCGCAAAGCGTAGCAACCGCTTGGAGAGGCACCTACCGAACGACAGAGGGCGCGTTTGGGATATTGCCCTGCGTGATCCCGGATAAAGGCGTACTTCACACAAGGCTCTTGGCATAGTACGCTGAGGCCTTTTTAAAGGTTTCATTTTCCTGCTTCAGGCGCTCATTTTCCCGCTTGAGTGTGGCCAGTTCGCTTTCAGGTCCGGCAGGCTGGCCAGAGACTGGAAAAGCATCCTCCGGCTTGGCCTCCAGCTCCTTCTTCCATTTGTAGAGCTGGTTTACACGGATGCCAAGATCACGAGCAAGTTGGGGTGCAGTGCTTGTTGGAGTCCGACATCTGGCGCACAGCTTCGCGCTTGAACTCCGGGGTAAAGAGACGGTATTTGCGTTCGGTTGTCATAGGCCACCTACCTATACTCTGTGTATAGCCACTTCTTAGGTTTCTGTACAACCGGGGCTAGATCAATCTGAAAATCATGTAGCCAGCCTCCCATAGTCCGTCATCCGGAGTAGGCTGGTAGTTGGCAAACTCACTGCCGCTACAGGAGGCTGACATGACCCTATTCTGCGCCATCGACCTGCACTCCAACAATAGCGTAGCTGTCGTTCTTGACGAGAATGACACTGTTCTCTATCAGGAGCGCCTACCTAACGAGCTGCCCGCCATCGAGCGGGCGCTTTTGCCGTTTCGGGACGAGCTCTACGGGGTTGCCGTGGAGTCCACCTTCAACTGGTATTGGCTGGTGGACGGCCTGCAAGCGGCCGGCTACCACGTCATGCTGGTCAACACCCACGCGGTGCAACAGTACAAAGGCCTGAAGCACACCAACGACGTCTCCGACGCGCGCTGGCTGGCTCACCTGATGCGCCTGGGCATTCTGCCCACGGGGTATATTTATCCCTACGAGCAGCGAACATTGCGGGATCTGCTGCGCAAACGGTTGTTCCTCAACCGGGAGCGGGTGATGCATCTGCTGAGCGCCCAATGCCAGATCCGCCGCTGCGCCGGGTTGCAGGTAGACTGCACCGAACTCAAGCGGGCATCGCCTCAACTGCTCCAGGTACACCAGCATCCGAACCTGCGATTTGCCCTGCGCTGTCATCTGGTGATGGTGCAGGCTCTCAACGAACAGATTGAGCTGATTGAACGCCAGGTGGCGAAGCAGACCCAGGACAACCCATATCTCCAGTCTTTGCTGACGGTGGATGGCGTCGGTCCGATCCTGGGCCAGACCATCGCCCTGGAGACCGGCGACATCGACCGTTTCGCGACCGTGGGTCAGTTCGCGTCCTACTGCCGCTGCGTCAACAGCCAACGGCTCAGCAACGGCAAGGCCAAAGGCCGCAATAACACCCGCAATGGCAACAAGTACCTGAGCTGGGCTTTTGTCGAAGCGGCTCACAGCATCATCCGACACAACAAGGTGGCGCACCGGTTCTACCAGCGCAAGCGCGCCCAGAAGAACGGCGCCCTGGCTACCAAGGCCCTGGCCCACAAGCTGGCGCGCGCCTGTTATTACGTGATGCGGGACGGGGTGGCGTTCGCTGGAACGCGATTATTTGCCTGACGGTTTCACTTTGAATGTGCGGGGGAGCTCCGAAAAGGGGATGGTCAAACCAGAAATCTGAATGAGTCCCCGCACATTCTCCCGAGCACCAAAGGTGCATTGATGCGCCCTGATCGTGAACCATCAAGAGACTGGTGCCACACGTTGGCAAACCACCACATCTGTATCCACTTGGACACGATCAGGCACCGACGGTTTTCTGGGGCTTCGGCCAGGGGCTGCTGTAACGGGCGGCCTTGATCCTGATGGGTGTCTGGTGCGGATCAGTCCGCAACCACCACTGAGAACAACGGGTGCGTATTGGAAGGGAGGAACCACCACAACCAGTGGTTGTGGTGGATTGGTATTGCCTGTTGACTACGGCTGGCTAATGGGTGACCCCTTTCTCACTTTTACGTAAGTCGGATTAGCGAAGTGTAATCCGACAAACTCTTGGGAACCCGCAAGATCCAGCCCCCGCAACTTTCCCAGCAGCCTATCGATCAGTCCAAGCTCACAAATCCGGTCATCCCACTGCAACCGAGCTGGCCTTGACAGCCCAGCAGCCGGCTGGCTGCCCGAAGTTGAATACGCCAACGACTGCAACCAGAACGCCACTTCACGTTCTCTAAGTAGTCAGCTTGACAGACAAAGAAATCAGAATGTGCCAGAAATGTGCAATAACTTGCCAGCTTCGTCCAATACCAAACTTCACCCGTCACCTCATTATTGGTGTTACCGCGCCACTATCGGTGGTGCGTATGACCGACAAACAAATACAAGAAAGTTTCCTGATAGAGGAAACGAAGGAGTTTGAGATGAATATGTCAAAGAATGTTGATTCTTATGATGCAGTAGTGATCGGCGCAGGTGTAGCTGGCTTATATCAGTTGCACAAACTCCGAGCCCTCGGAATGAGCGTAAGGGTTATAGAAGCCGCCTCGGGGGTAGGAGGCACATGGTACTGGAATCGGTATCCAGGTGCGCGATTCGACTCTCAGGCTGAGATATACCAATACTGGTTCTCAAAAGAGCTCTATGAGAACTGGAAACCATCAGAGCGGTTCCCAGCTCAGCCTGAAAGTGAGCGCTGGCTGAATTATGTGGCCGATAAACTGGATCTTCATCGAGACATTCAGTTTGAAACCCGCGTTGACTCTGCACACTGGAACGAGTCAGGTGGTACCTGGTCGATCACAACAGACAACGGTGATCATCTAGAAGCCCGGTATCTGATCGCTTGTACTGGAATGCTGTCTGCGCCCCTTGAGGATGTCTTTAATGGACAGTCCACCTTTAAAGGGCAGATTTGCCATACTTCTCGCTGGCCCAAAGAGGGGGTAGACCTCAAAAACAAGCGTGTGGCGGTGATCGGCACAGGCGCTACTGGAATTCAAGCCATCCAGACCATTGCGCCAGAGGTGGATACGCTGAAAGTTTTTGTACGCACTCCTCAGTACACAATTCCGATGCGAAATCCGAAATACACAGAGGAGGATTGGAAATCCTGGTCCGGACAGTTTACTTATCTGAAAGATCGCGTGCTCAACACCTTCGCTGGGTTTGACTACGACTTTGATGGCCGGTCTTGGCACTCTGACAGCCCAGAGGAACGCAAAGAAAGACTGGAGAACCTTTACAATGACGGTTCACTCGCCCTCTGGCTCTCCTCATATCCCGAAATGTTCACCGACGAAGCTATAAACGAAGAAATCTCCGAGTTTGTGCGGTCGAAAATGCGGGAACGATTGAACTTCGATCCGGACCTTTGCGACCTTCTTATTCCGACAGACTACGGATTCGGAATCCGGCGTGTTCCACTGGATACAGGTTATCTCGAAACATACCTTCGACCGAATGTCGAAGCACTGAATTGTCGAGAGACTCCGATCGAGGGAATCGTGCCGCAGGGTGTTTTGATGAAGGACGGCACGGTTCATGAGGTGGACGTAATTATTCTGGCCACCGGTTTCGATGCAGGCTCCGGAGCCCTAACGCGAATTGACATACGCGGTAAGGAAGGCAGGAGCTTGAAGGAAGAGTGGGACAATGAAATCCGCACCGCCATGGGTCTGCAGGTATATGGCTACCCTAATTTGTTCACTACCGGCGCACCTCTTGCACCTTCCGCGGCTCTGTGCAACATGACAACTTGCCTGCAACAGCAGGTGGGGTGGATCACCGATATCATTCAGCATGCTAATGAAGAGGGAAAGACAGTAATAGAGCCAACCAAACAGCTCCAGGATGAGTGGGTCCAGCACCACGATGAGGTCACAAATCAAACACTCCTACCACTTGTCGATAGCTGGTACATGGGCACCAACGTTCCAGGCAAGCCCAGAAGACTACTCTCCTACTGTGGTGGGGTGAATGACTATAATCAACGCTGTGTTGAGTTGGCTGAAAACAACTACCCGGGGTTCACATTCAGCGCATGACATACGTAGCTCTCATCTGACCAAAAGAAACAAGAGGTAGTGCCAAATGAGCAATGCAAGAATGAAAGCTGCACTGGACAGTGTGCTTCAACAGACCACAGGACGCCATGGTGGTGCTCCAGGTGTCGTAGCCATGGTCACTGATCAGGACTGCAATATCTACGAAGGAGCTGCGGGGGTTCGGGAACTGGGCAAACAAACGCCTATGGATTTAGACACCGTGTTTGCTATCTTCTCAACCACTAAGGCAATTACAAGTGTATGTGCGTTGCAGTTGATTGAAGAGGGACTTCTACGACTTGATGATCCAGTCGCGGAGTACCTGCCGGAGATGGATGAACTGCAAGTGCTTGAAGGATTCAGCGCGGATGGGAAGCCGAGACTCAGGCCTCCAAAGCGCAGGGTTACGGTTAGTGATCTTCTGTTGCATACCTCAGGGCTTAGCTATGAGTTTTTCAACGCGGAAGATAAACGCTACCGAGAACTAGAGGATATTCCATCGATCATCACTTGCACCAAAGAGTCGATCCAGACAGTGCTTCAGCACGATCCAGGCGATGCATGGACCTATGGGGTAAATACTGACTGGCTTGGTTTGATCGTGGAGAAGTTGCGAGGGAGACGTCTTGCTGAGGTTATGCATGAGCACGTGTTTCAACCGCTCGACATGACTGACACCGCATTTTCAGTAAACAACGACATGATGAACCGACGAGCGACAATACATTCAAGGGCCGAAGACGGCCAGTTAATACCAGTCCCAGAGTTGGCATTACCGACAGAGCCTGCGATGGATATGGGCGGACACGGCCTCTATGGAACCGTGAGGGACTACATGAAGTTCCTGCGTATGATCCTAAACGACGGAGCGGGCGAGAACGGGAGGGTGCTCAAGCCTGAAACGGCAAGCTTGCTAGCTAAAGACGGCTACGCTGGCACAAGCATTCCAATCGGGTTCTGGAAAACATCCGATCCTAGCCTTGCCAACAGCGGTGAGTTTATGCCCGGGGTCGATAAGGGTTGGTCCCATGCCTTCATGGTTAACCGTGAGAAAGCCCCTACAGGACGCTCACCGGGCTCAATGGCTTGGACCGGGCTCGCCAATTCCTATCTGTGGATCGATAAAACCAAGGGAATCGGCGGTTACTGGGCAACCCAAATTTTACCATTCTACGATTGCTCATCGTATCCCGGCTTCTATGAATTCGAAGCTACGACTTATCAAAATCTCGACTGAGGCACTGATGCCTAGAGTGGTGGCACGAATGCCGCCACTCTAGGCAATCTTAGGGACGGACCAAAAAGAGCAGATTAATGTAAGCGTCCGGTAATCCCATCTTGAGCATGCCGCTGCCGCCGTCATGACCTGCCCCATAACTGGAACCCGGTTATACCTGACAAGGTGTGATGGGCGGTCACTTACAGATTAATGATCCTGTCATCCTCTTATCTGACCAGGTGTCAGATTCAGCTTACGTCGGAAAGCTCGTGTCATATGAGCTTGGTCCGAGAAGCCACATTCGCTTGCAATAGCTTTGATTGGCTTAGAACCATCCAACAGCATCATCCTCGCCTGCTCAATGCGTTTTTCTAGTAGGTATGCGCAAGGGGTCATTCCATAGCTTTCCTTGAATCGCCGGCAAAAAGTCCAAACACCCAAACCAACGACTGCCGACAGCTGTTCTATGCTAATCTGATGTTGTAAATTTCCGTGGATGTATTCAGTCAGTGCACAGCGCTGGTGTCTTGAAAGGCGAGACTGACTGACCGTCTCCTTGAATTTGACATCCGCATAATTACGTAATAAGTGGATGCTGAGCTGAAGTCCCAGTGCCTCAGCATATGTTGGTCCGCCAATCGCTGAGTTTCGTGTTTCTCCTAAGATGGCATCAGAGATTGAAGTAATGATTGGATCCTCTGCGTTAAGCACATCGTGCAGGCAAATCTCAGATATTGAACGGCCTAGGACATCTTGAGCTACACGCGACATTAAACTCTCGGAGAGGTATACGTGTGATACGTTGATTCTTTGAGTCCAATGCCAGTGCGATGGTTGCGCACGATTTAGCAGAGAAATGTGGCCTGGCACGCAGGTCGTTCGCTTCCAGCGACTCTCAACAAGCCGATCCATGGGGGTCTGCCCCTCAAAGTATCGGACTATCATATAGTGATTCATCGGAGGTATCGGAACATCCAAGCCTGAATACCTATAGGAACGCTGCCCCACATCAAGCCACCCAAGGTCGTCACTAGCAGTCAACACCTCTCCCGGCACCCAAATAGGTAACTCTTCTGGTTCGATGAGATCTACCATTGCAGTTCTCCCTCGACATCTAGTCGACTGTTATTATTAGAGGATAAAAGACGTTTGGGACGCTACTCTAAATAAGCTAACCAGAGCGAAATCAAAAAACTCGACAGCCTCTTAACAAATCTCCCCTTACAACCCGCGTCTTCGCCAATACGAATGGGGCCCATTGTAGTGGTCAACTAATCCCACCCCGCCTGTCTAGGTTTAGCTTTCTACTCCACAGCTTACAGTTTGACTGTTGGACCGGTAGCGCAACCTTGAAGGCATAGGCGGGAAGAGGGCATTTCGGGGAATAATCTACCTTTTTGGATACATCTCATAGATCAGCCTATTTCTATACAATTAGTACGAACAATCTTGCTACAGCCACGAAACTATATGCCATGCTGCTTCTTGGGCTTTGTTTGCATCCCAGAGCCTCCCTAACATGATTGAGGCACTCTTAATCTTCCATTTCCTATGGCTGAAGCTCTTTTAATTTTTAGAGTTACCTTTACCGTGGAAAAGTGTCAAGCTTACCTTGGATAAATCCGTCTAAAGAACATGAAGATCTAGGTCGCTAGCCTAAGTTATTTTCTACTAAAGTGTTGTTCATTCAGCTAACCCAGAAAAAGCCTTCCATAGCTTCTCCCAGTAGTTGCAAATATGCCTGCAATCAACACTACTTACCTACGGCCCTGCGGGTTCATTATCAAATCCTCGCCCCGGGCCCAGATGACCGAAGCCATACAGCAGATCCTGAACGGCAATGTTTACCTGCCCTCGGACATCATCCGAACCGGCAAGGAAAGCAACACCCGCCGCAGCCGCAATGAAGACAATCCGATTTCACCGGAACTGCTGAATTCCCTGACCCGCCGTCAGCTTCTGGTGCTCGAGCGCATGTCAAAGGGCGAATCCAACAAGCAGATTGCCTATAACCTGAACATCGCCGAGACTACGGTGAAGGCCCATGTGTCTGCGATATTGCGCAAGCTCGGGGTACACAACCGGGTGCAGGCGATTCTGTCTGCCAGCGATGTGGATTTCAGCCAGTACCTGAAGCGTTAATGAATCAATTCTGAAGAAGATGGATCAGCGCACTGCGTAATTTCAGAGGCTTTACCGGCTTGTTCATCAGCAAGTGGCCCTGATCGCGTATGTGCTGTTTCAGCTCAAAGGTGTAGTTGGCAGTAATCATGATGACCGGCGCTGGCTGTTGTCGTCGGCTGTTGATCGCAGCTACAACGTTCACGCCGTTCTCATCATTGTCCAGGTGATAGTCCGCCAGAATAAGATCCACAGGCGCTTTCCCGGGATCAAGCTGTCGTTCCAGATCCGGCAATGAGGACGCCGTCACTACCCGGCAGTCCCACCCTTCCAGAAGCGTTTTCATGCCACGGCAGATGGCGTGGTCGTTGTCGATCACCCAGATTTTTGCGCCATTCAGCCTGTGCGCAGCAGCCGGCACGCTGTTCTGTTCTTCCACGGCACGCCTGGGCCTCAGTCTGCCGACAGGCACGCGAACACTGAAAACTGAACCAACACCCTCGCGGGAATGCAGCGTCACCTCATGACCCAGCATCCGTGAAATCTTGTCCACGATGGCCAGGCCCAGTCCCAGACCTTTATCCGCCTGAGCACCGCTCGGACGGATACGTTTAAATTCCTGAAATATCTCGGTCAGCTTGTCCTTAGGAATGCCCGGCCCGGTGTCCCAGACCTGTATCAGCACCGCGTCCTTTTGACGGCGACAGCCGAGCAGGATGCGACCCATCCCGGTATAACGGATGGCGTTGGTGAGAAAATTTCGCAGTATCCGCGCCAGCAATTGTGAGTCGGAACTCACCACTGCTGAGGACGCCACAAAGTCCAGTTCCAGCCCTTCGGCGGTCGCCATCTGTCGGAATTCGCGGGCGATGTTGTTCAGTAGATCCCGCAGATCGAATGCTGTGATGTCGGGTTTGATTACACCAGCATCCAGTTTGGAGATATCGACCAGCGTGCCGAGTAGATTCTCGACGTCATCCAGCGACGTGCTGACCGAACGTACCAGCCCCTCAGCTTTGGGCCCAAACGATTGCTCCAGCAATGCGCTGGTGAACAATCGTGCCGCGTTCAGTGGTTGCAACAGGTCATGACTGACCGCAGCCAGAAACTTGGTCTTGGACAGATTCGCGCGTTCGGCCTCAAGCTTGGCATCCCGGAGACGTGCTTCCACAGCCGCCCGTTCGTTGATTTCTTCCAGCAACTGCTCGTTCAGCCCCGTCAACTCGGCTGTGCGTTCTCCGACACGTCTCTCAAGATTGTCGTAAGCCTGCTCCAGTGCCAGCGCTGTTTTACGGCGGTCAGTGATATCGCGGATCAGCACGAAAAAACCGACGATGTCTCCATGCCCGTCAAAATTGGGCACGTAGGAGCGCAACATATAGCGCACCTCTCCGGATTCGCCGGTTTCCTCAAACTCGAAGGTCACGTTGTCGCCCGCCATCACGTTCAATATTTGCGGCAACAATCGCAGATAGAGTTCCGGGGAATGCACGTCGTCCAGCCGTTTACCCAGCGGGGATTCACCTCGCCGACCGTACCAGCCTTCATAGACCTTATTACAGAAGTGAATGGTCAGGTCATCGCCCACATAGGCAATCAGCGCCGGTACATGGTCGGTGACCACCCGAATCCAACGTTCACTTTCTTCCAGTGCCTTGATCCGGCGTGCCATTTCGCTGTTTTTCACATCGGTAACGTCGGAATACAGCACCACCAGGCCACCCTCGCGGGTCGGACGTTCAATCATCTGGACCCAACGATCATTCGATAGCAGGAACACCGAGCCCTCGTTATCTTCGTTCGAGTGTTCTTCGCGGATGAGGCCGGATTCCTTCAGGCGACGCTTCACTTCGGTGACCGAGGTGCCAACCGCAGGCACGTCCAGGCCGCAGAAGATCCAGTAGTTTCGAAACCGGCTGTTGCTCTGAATCAGGCGATGTTGCCGGTCAAACAGCACAAATCCATCGTCGATGCCCTCTATCGCATCCACCAGTCGGTGTCGGGTCGTATCGGCTTCTTCGCGGGCGCGATTAAGGGCTTTGTTACTGACTTTCAGCTCATCCATGGCTTGATTGAGCGCCTCGGTGCGCTCACGAACCTGTTCCGCCAGCATCACTGAGTGCTCGAAGGCCGCGTAGGGTTCGGGCTTGTGGGCTGAGCCAGATTCAACACGAAAAATCAACGCGTCACGAATGATGGTGAGGCGCTCGTTTTCCGCCTCAAGCTCTGCAATCCGAATGTCTCTCGGATCCGTGGATTCAGCCTTAGCTGGTTTCGGAGCTGGCATCAGGCTGGCCAATCACCACCCCCGTGAAGGTTTGATTAATATGCATACCATTGAATTGCTCGCCATAGGTGTTGAAACCAATAACACGGTGGTGGCGCAGGAAATCCGATACTTCGTCGGCAACGCCAGTCAGTTCTGCCTCCAGCCTTCGCAGGAAGCAGTCGCAGCCGATAGTCACCAGTGGCGCACCGACTACCCGTTCCGACGCCTCGATCTGTTTGCGAACACTCTCCAGCAGAGACTGGGGGGACATAGACGTCATTACGATTCCGGTTTCCACCGCACAGTAAAAAGTCATACTGCGATCCGGATTGACCCTTTGTACTGAGCGAACGAAATAATGCCCACCAATACGGACCCCCAGAGGACGCAGGGCAAACACCTCCCGGTTCAGGTCCTCTACTGCCACACCCATGGCGCGGGCGTAAGCATCAGCCGCGGGTTCGGCGTTGAGTTCGTATACCGTCCGGCTTTCCGCATCGGCTTTGGTGACCACCAGCTTCTGGTCCTCGGGCACCATGTGATGGGTGGAAAACACTCGAAAATCGAGCGTTGTGTTGACCAGCATTACGGTCGCCGCACCCGTGTGAAACTCGCCGTTATGATAAACATGGGTGTTGGCCAGCTTTTCATCGTCACCGGCAGAGCCGCCGAACTGGGGAATGGTGCCAAGGGCGGAATTCAGGGTCGCCAACACCAGTTCCTCCCGACTGGACAGTCCGTCCAGCAATGTGATCGCAAAGGTATTGCCCTTGATGGGTGCCAGCCTGGCGTCGCGGCAACTGGACAGCAGCCCGTCGATGACTTCCTGGGCATCCTGCAACTGAAACTGATCCAACTCCCGGATCAGCGCGCAGTCGATGGAAAAAAAACGGCTGTCAAATCCGATCGCGGTGATGAATCCGCGTCCGTAGCCGTCTGGTGTAATCTCGCCCGCAGACGTACAGCCGGTCACCTGCACGCCCGTGAAAACGTGCTGCATCGCGATACCCAGGCGCCCAAGGTCGTATTCCGCTGAGCAGAAAAAAAGCACGCATCCCAGGTGATCCCGTCCAAGCTGGCTGGCAAGCGTAGTCGCTGCCAACATCGGATCCCGGGCATCACAACTGGCAACACGAACAGCAGGTAGAGTTGTTGTAAGGCGCATCGTTGCCCGCTCCAGGATTTTGTGGCTTTCTCTCGATTGTACGAGTTCCTCCACGGGAGCCAATGCGACTTCAGTGCTTTTAACCGGCGCGCCAAACTGCTCGTAAGTCATTGATTGGCAAACTCCCTTACCGAAGCTTGGGTTTTTAGTCTGTTATCAAACGGCCAAACCGGCACTTTAGTGCTAATGCAGAACCGTCAGCGCCAGCGTATCGGCTTCGGCAAAGTCGGCACCAGACGACTTGGTAACCTGCTCAAACATGTTGTACTCAGCCACCAACTTGAGGTTGCTGTTCACATTATGGAACACGGCAACCGAGGTGTTTTCCGTCTCGAAATCACCCTGCTCGGAGTCCGTCTCACCGTAGGAGAGTACAAACCGGTTAGCACCCAGGGTGTAAGAGCCCTGAACCAGATAGCCGTCGGCGTCCTCTTCCGCGATGGCCCCATCGACAATCAGCACGGGTGCATCGCCGTCAGAGGTAAAACCGGAAGCGGTCACAGAGAGACCAGCCACGGATGCCCGCAGGCCGTACCCAAGGCCAGTGGAGTCAACGGACGTTGTCGCATTTTCAGATTTCTGCGAGCGGCCGTTCAACCAGCCGGTCAGTGCAACTCCATTCAGGTCAGCCCCATAAGTCACCTCTGCTTCAAATCGTGGCGCAGACTGCTCTGACTGAGCGCCAGGAGTCGTATTCGCTGGCTCAAAAATACCCGCTGCCACTTTCAGACCGCCGACATCCGGGCTGCGATAGGTAATCTGCGCAGAGGGTGTCGGGTAGGGATAGCCAGTGCGGATATTACCGAAGGAAACCCCGGTCGGAGCCAACCCCGGCGAGCCAAAGCCCAGCAGAATCTCATCCAGGAAAATATTGGAGCGGGCGTAGAGGCCAAAGTCCTTACCAATCAACACCTGGCCGAAGGAGCCGTCAACGGTTGCATACAACTGACGCACATCAATGGCGGTATCGGTTGGTGAGGTCAGACTGTCGTTGATGGTCGACCAGAAGGACGAACGGCCACCCATGGTCAGATCGCCCACCTCCTTGCTGAAATTGAAGCCGATGGTGTTGGGCAGGAAGCCCATTTTTACGTCGGAATTGCGCGTGTCTGCCAGCTTGTCATCACGATTAACGTAGAAGGCATTGAAATAGCCGTCCACTGAGAAGGTCGTGCCGTCTTCATTGTAGACTTCCACCGCAGCGCTGGCGCCACCGGCAAACATCGCCGCTGAAAGTACCACTGCAAACCCTGACTTTTTGAAAGTGCTGTTCATAACTCCCCCGGATTCTTGTTCGAGTTGGGTATGGATCGGCGAGGCGTTGCTCGCGTCTCGGGCGCTGAATCTCGCCTGACTTTCATGGTCGGGGAAGCACCCAGAGGGGGAAATGCGCCAAGAGAGCAGGTTTTCTGATTATTTAGGAGGCTGTAAACACAGGACTTTGGGACTAATACCGGCCAGACAAGAAACGCCTCGCGATGAACAAAGCAAACGAATAAGAGGAGCTCTGGCTTGGCCATGACAGTCTTGTCGAAATGCGTGACTTAAATATGAATAGCGCTTAACTGAGTAAGTATTCTGCATTTCTGCACGGGAGATTATCGGCAGCGGGCGCCTACACCGAGGAGAGCTCAGAGCGAGCATGGGAGGCGGCAGCAATTACGGAGGCTCTACGAATGTTCGCTTTTGTTTAAGTGGGGACAGTTTATGGTTACCTAACCTGACCAGTTTATGGTTCCACTACCAGATCCCCAACTTCTTTTTTATCGGCAAAGGTAAACCTTCGTAAATTTCGTCCAATGGCTCTGCCGCCAACGCCCTTAATTTTTCGTTTTCCATCCGCAATTCCTTGACCAGATTGACCAAGTCGTCTTTCCGGCTCTTCCTGGTTCCGGTGGCCGTCGGGTGCTCGACGCGCTTCAATTTGGCGTTCTTGGCTTCCTCCAAATCTGCGTTTGTGGCGTCAAGGTATTGTCTAAAATGGGGCGAATAGCTCGACGTGTTCATGAGCGTTGCGCGATTCATGCCGATTGCTGCGGCGACTTCGGAGCCCTTGATTAGATAATTTTTCTTCACGAGAAAATCCGTAGGCGTGCGGTGACGCCGAATGTAGAGCGCCTTCTCTCGTTTCATATCCTGCACACACTGCCAGGCGGCAGCACTGGCGTTTCTGTCGGAAACCCAGTCTGGACGATCTTCGGGTCCTTTGTCGGCCCCTGCCGCCGCACGTTTTATTAGATACTCCATCACCATTACGCAGTCCTCAACTTGTAACTGGTTAACACGGATTCAAGCTCAGGTAGTGCCTCGTGGCGGGCGTTAAGCGTCCGGACGTGACGTGTGACATTGCGCACCATCTCTAACGAAGGCTGTTTGAAAATGTCGGGGACGACCGGGTTGTTCAGAACCTCAACATGCGACGCAATTTGAAAAAGCATCCATTCGACATTGGTCGTCTGCATCAGATTATGGACGCACCCCAAGCACAGCTCCGGGGACGCATTGTGACGCATGGGTTCACCCTGTTCCGCACATCTGGCCCTATACCTGGTCCGCCGCATCAGCAAACAATACCCCCAAGGATTCGCCTTAATGTTCTCAACCTCTATGTTTGCCAGTTGCTCGGCTAATTCCATCTGTTGCTCCGGGCTCTGGACGCGCGTCTGTCGGAGGAGGCGGCGCAGTAACTTATTCATTTCACCAGCATAGCCTTCGCCGTGACTTTTGATGTAGTTGTGAACAAGTGAATTAATAACGCGGATCTTCACTCGTTGGTGGCCTGCGCGGTTGTCTTTATCGCGAATGTAAGCCAGCCACATGGTGCGACTGATGTGTTTAAACTGGCTGCGGATCATCCAGCCTGCATCACCATCAAACCGCCGGTAAATCGCCTCTGCCCACATGTGGCGGAACGCATGGGGGCTTGGATAGAGTGCCTCACCCAGCATCTCGCTGTGGATAGTTTTGGATGTTTCCCCCGATTGGCACTCGACGTCACTGAGTGAGGAAAGCCAATCCCGTGTTTCGTCGGACAGGTGAGTGTCAAGCAAAGCCCGCCAGTCTGCCCGCAGGGTGCCGCCGCGGTATTGGCTTACCCAGTCTTTCTTGTCGCCAAAAGATCTCTGGAAAAAGAAAGCCAGCCGAGGCCATTCTTCACGGGTTCGGCGATGCGCCTCTCGTAAATTCCCGTCTATTGAGAGTTCGCTCCATTCGTCGGCGGAGCGCGATACCAAAAGCCGTTCCTTTTCCCGGTACTGGTCCATCGTCAGCAAATCGCCGGATGCTTCAACTTGCGCCAAATTTTGCCACGACTCCCAGTTATCGATCAGTTCAAAACCGGCATAGTGTTGGACGTAGTGCGGCCACAGGCCACTGACGGCTTTGAGCACTGTCTCTTCAGACCGGGAGGGGATTTTTCTATTGAATGTTCCATACAAACATGGGCGGTCACCGTCAGAGCCATGCATACGACCCAGGCGCTCAGCGATTGCAACAGCACTGAAAGTGACTTCCCGTAACTGTCGGACTCGTCCGGATGTCTTATAGACGTACCAATCTACCTGATAGCGATGCGGGAAGGCATACTGATCCAGCTTATCCATGTTTCGGTTGCGCTGGATGTCAGAATAGGAAAACCCGAACTCACTTGCTCTCCATCCAGTCAACGCCACCACACCGACTAAGCCAGCCGACGCGACCAGTTCAATGAATTGGCGAGGCAGACTGTAGCCGCCTTTCGTCTTTTTCCCGCCCTCGTATACCGTTCCTTCAAGGCCAAAGGATTTAAAAAATGCCACCGTGGGCACAAAAGAGCCGCTTTGGTCACAGCGTTGTTTCATGGCATCGAGAATTTGCAGGAACAAGTGCCAGGGCACCGGTCTCTGACATTCCCCCAGAAGGCACTGCGTTTCCTCGATATCCTCCCGGCGCAGCCAGTCCCAGATGATAACCCGCAGGCGGTCTACGGTCTCCGGTGAAGGCACAAGCCCGAAAGCTTCGGCAACCTGCTCTAACACGTTTTCTTTCAGAACGTGATGTTCGAAGCGTGCCTTACGATGAGCTTCCAGAAAGTAATCCACAACAGCTGTCTGCATCCGCTGCCCCAATGCTGGCCAACTTGGCCATATCTCGGTGACCGGTCGCCCCTCAAGGACCCGGGAGATATGAGCCCTAACAGATGTCTGGCTTACGCCCAGATCCGTGGCAATCGTCGCACAGGCTTGCAGTGTTTGACTGAGGGCGCAGGCAAGCGGGGCGTGCTCCTCAAAAAAATTGAGACAGTGCTCCACATAATATCTACCGTGATCCAGAGTAAGCAGGTTAAAGGACTGGCCTTTTTTCCAATCCTGATAGGTCAGGTCATTGTCCGTCAGCTCAGGAATCAGCACCTTGAACTGCCTCCTGACATGTGCCTCTGTCACATCCCGAGAAATCCAGTCGAGGCCCAGCTCCGAGGTAGCGTCTTTCAGAGCTTGAAGGGGCATGAGAAACGTCATGTCCATTTCACTGCGTACGGCTTTCAGCGGCGAGGGACGTCCCCCTCTCCAATTGTTCGTTAGCATAAACGTCAACACAGCTCGGCTGTTTTCGCGGGTGAGGCGGGGCAGGTTTCTTCGCGCCAAGGCGACCATCCACAGCCTCAGTCCTTTCAGTCTTCTTGTGTAGCTGTTGACGGTCGTCGATTCGGCGAGGGACAGCCAGATCTGTTTGGAGAGCGAGACGGGATCAATTCCCCGTTCCCGCACCCAGTCTGGATAGACCTCAGACAGTGCCAAAACAGTGTCAAAGTCGACCGTGTAACGTTTTCCCCTTTGGTTGATGAATTGCCATACGTTCTCCGTGAATTGATTACCCCGGTTACCAGGCAAAGCGCTGAGACGTGCCTGCAATTCATTGAGATCCGGTAGGTTCCGATGCCGACGTGCTATCGTTGCGGTCATTCCACAGTCTCCAGGAGGTAATCAAACAAATTGGGCAGATGGGGCTTGAGGTCGGCATATTGTTTCTGGGCCTCAGCAGCAGAACGCATACGAGCCAGATTGCGCGTCATCCATTCAACGCGGATCAACAGCGTGCGCTCGACCCAATCGGGCCGGACTGCGAGCATTTGCGGTAGCCGAGCCTCGGCTTCGGCGATCGTATGAATAAATAGCAGCGCCTGCTCCACTGTGTCAGGAACGAGGATGATATCGTCGTTTTGGATCCGTTCGATGGACTGGTCGAGCGAATAAACTCGAATGTCCTCTGAACCGGTGGCCTCCACCACGCGAGTGCTCAACTCCAGATCGTTCACCGCTGCCGCCATTGCGGATACAGACGGTCGGTAGACAACATTCTGAAGATCGTTCAGAACCAGGCGGGTGACTCGACCTGCACGGTTGACGAAATCCTTATTGGCATCGGTCAGATAAGCATGCTTTTCGGTTGCCGAGGTGTGCGAGTGGTGGTTGATCAGGTCACCGTCACGGTAACGGTCTGATCCCGCATGAACGGCAGTGGTCTTCACGTGCGTGAGAGAAAATATGTGCTGTGGAAGGGAGCGCGCCACCGTTTCGCGGTACGCCCCGATATTACTTTCGGGTGTCTTGGCAAAAATGCCCACGGGTTCGCTGCCCTGAGTCAGCGCCAACGCGGCGTCCAGAAAGATCGAACTGGCACCGGCACGCCTTAAAGCTGCGTCAATTCGCCGCTTGACGGAAGGCAATTCCCAGATTCGCCACAAGAAAGAGATATCTCCTTGCTGCGCGAAACCTTCTCTAATGTCCGGCATCGCTTTTTCTGACATAACGTTGAATTGGAAAACAGGGCTAGAGACCGGCAAACCTGTGAAGTAGCGATATTGGGCTTTTGTCCAGCAATCGGACGCCATCAGGATCGCTGGTTGCCGAGTCGAGCTGGCGCGGCCCTTGTAGTAACAACACTCCATCGCAATCAGGCGACCGGATTGATTGAATTCGAGTGCGTAGTCCGTTGTTTTCAGTTTAAGAATATCGGTTGGCTGCACCGCTTCACAGGCAACTAACCAGGCCATCAGGCGCTCCTCAAGAGGGGAGTAAACGTGTTGATAATCCGGATGGAAAATGGTTGGAGAGCGAGCCCAGGACCGAATGCGTTGGCCGCAGACCCAGGGCCCTGAGACCAAGCTTTCAATGCAGCTCTGCGATAACAGCGTTTTGATAGACTTTCGGTCAGAGGGGCGAACCAAATCCAGCCACAGCAGTTCTGCCCATGCGTCTCGCGGCTGCCCTGCTGAGTCAAACGAACCAAAACGCCTTAATATCTTGTAGTTCCATTTACGAAACCAGTTCTTCCCGCAAGCAGGTTCTTCAAACGTTGTAATGGGGTGTTCCTGCCATTCCGACCGGACGTCTAGTAGATGAAGTAGTGTCTCGGCAATCGTCACCCGAAAGCTCAAAAACAATCTGCTTGGGCTTTCCAGTTGAAGGTATTTTTGCTCACCGAGAACAGATCGCAGCCAGGGCAGATTGAACCAGTCCGTAAGGGTATATGGCTGAACATTTTCACTTTTTGAAGGCTTTGACACCCTCAGTAGTGTCTTTAGATAGCTGAAATCCTCGTCAGTCAGGCCAGGGCTAGCCAGAGCCTTGTTCATGACTGTGGTTAAGCATTCTAAGGGGCTGCGCTTCTGGCTCTGCTGATTCATGCAATGCGCTTCGTAGGCCTTCAGGCAGTCGTAGCGATTGATGTCGGTGCTTTCGTAACCCGTTTCGTTCACCCAATCTATGAATCGTCGTATCGCGTCCGAATAAGCTCGTCGCGATCCCTCTTTAAGGCCATGAAACCAGTCCGTTTGAAATGTGGCGGCGGCCCCCTGAAAAATGGCTTCGTGGAATTTGTTTTCACGGGCCAATGCTATGATCTGAGTGGTACCAGCCTGGGTGTTGTATGTGATTCGAGTGGGCTTAATCGATGTATATGTGGGTTGTTCCGGCAGCGTTTGATCGAATGCTTTAGCCATATCGTCCACTGCATGCGCCAGCTCAGCCACTCCGTCCAACTTTTCACTCACCTCCCACCCTCAAGTTCTAACATTTGGAGTCTCATGCGGATGTACCGAGTTGTGACCGATGAGGCATGACCGTTTCGCCCGATGGTGTGCCGGAGTCGCTGGGCAACAACAATAAGCGCTGCCGATTCCGAGCGTGTTTCCCGGCCGTCAGGCCCCGTGAGTTCTTCATGAAACAGTTCAGTTGCGAAGGTATGGCGCAGATCGTGAAAGCTCAGACTGGGGTGCAAACCAGCCTCATCAGCCCTCTGTCGAAAGCGTCGGGAAGCGTGCCACTCGCTGATACCTGTACCGAGAAATCGCGGATCTGTTCTGAGAAAAAAGCTTTCATCCGCACTTCCACTTTCGTCAATCGCCCACTGGCGTTCGGTACTAAAATACCGTCTCATATCCGAAAGCAAATCTCTGTCAAAATACACCCAACCACTCTTACTGTTTTTGGCATAGCGACCCTCCAGCCAGTAGCTAAACCGCTCGACGTGGTCGTAAGCTCGGTTGTCCAACTGTTTGAACAGAATACACAAGGCGGGCGTGCGCAGACCCCGCAACTCCGCAGTCCTAAGGCCCACCTCGAACCCCATTCTCATCATGAGTTTTTCAGCCAGCGTTTCACAATGATTCAGCAATGTGAGACGCGCGTGTCTCGGAACGTACTGGATGTAATGTTGTTTGGTGTTCCGTTCCGCCATGGCCTGCCGGGTCCGTCGATAAACGCGCAGCGCTAGGCGTGGAGAAAATTCCATGTAATGCAGGAAGTTATAATAAGCGGTGAGTGCTGATAGATGGGTCTGGAGCGATTGCGCCGATTTAAGACGGTTTGAAAGCACCTCATTGAGGTAATGATTCACGAACCGCTCACTACAGGACGAAGAGGCATGCAGTCCGGCCGTCTGATGAGTCAGCCGACATTCTTCCAGGTAGCCCAGAAACTGAGCCAAAGCGTAGACATATGCTCGTATCGTCGCATCTGATACGTCTCGTTCAACCAATTCATATAGCTTGCTAGTGCGGCCATGCAACGTTCCGTCGGATAATTCTCGGATTTCAAAAACAGCGCTGAATCGAGCTAGAAACGTAGTGAACATAAGCGGGAGAAGCGGTGGTTTACGTCTCTCATTGAGGATAAGCCAAAATGGCTCAAAACGGTGACCGTTAAACTGATAATCGACTTGTTTCTCTACGCAAACTGTCACATTGCCACCGGCACTTGAATAGTCTCTGTATGCTCTGCCGATCTGACTACAAAAGCAATGCTTTTCCTATTCGATGTTGGTCTTTCGAAAAGACTAGCTCGACGGGCGAGAGATTGACCATATCGTTTGCAAACCGTTCTCGTTTAGCTCGCGTCCAACCCTTCGCTCCGCGCTTCCAGCGCCCACTTGAGCGGAACTACGTGTTTCAATGTCAATCTCGCTGCTGTTCTGGATGACCTTGCCTGTGAACGGACTGATCCATCGGCCTGAGACCACCCTACAACGACTTTCGTCTGCAAACCGGACGTTGGTTGTGGATTGGGCAACCAATGCCTCAGCACGGCTGTCCTGACAGTCTCCATCAGCATCATCCCAACCGTGACCAAACGCAGACCGTTCATAGCTACGTAGCCTGCTTTGCTGCTCCTGGGCCTGTCGAACCGATGCAAAAGAGACTCCATCTGGTAATTTACCACCTGAATCCAAACAGGCATCAAGGGAGTCGTAGGGTTGATAATTCTGGGTTCGCTCATACCAACTGCTTTGCGGTGGATGGCAAAGGCCACTGTTCGACTTTTTTATAACGGACGCATGGGCCGGAACACTGACGAAACCCACTACCAACGAAAAGAAGAGGGGCAGGATTCTTAAAACGCAAACCATGATGTGTAAATGTCCTCTGGGGTGTAAACTTGCCGTAGGGTGCCAACGTATCATCCCCCGCATCCTGACGCCCCATGGACGATGCTCCACTCCAAGGAAATGACAACGACTAACCAACGGTCGGTGTTACGAATTTGCAGCCCAAAAAGGCTGCGAAGTTTATTCACCAGTAACAGTCGCAGCAAGCTGGCATCAGCCTGAGAACAAAGCGAAGACGTTTGCTTGGCTGCCTAATATCTTTAACGTGAATTGAACGGGAAAGATCGACTATCCATGGCTATTAGCTTTTATGAAAAAGGGGAGCTGACCTCTGGCTTCCACGGCTGGCGAGTTGTTGCCACCATCCGAGGCAAACGCTATCAGAAGTATTTCTCTCTTAAGAGGCCGAACACCCGAATTAGTCGGCCCTGCAAAAGTAAAAATATGATTCAAGGCAATAAGTTGGCCTGATTTCAGGGTATAATTTCCACCACAAATTTCCCCGTTTCGCCCAAAAACCGGAAGAAAAGCCCATGATCCCACGGGATAAGCGCCAGACACCACAGCGAGATCTGCTGGAAACCTACCTTGAAGACATCCTCAACCCTCGGCACGAACTGGTGCGGATGGGAAAGCGGATCGACTGGACGGCTTGCGAGCAACATTTTGGGCAGTTGTACGCGGTGGAAGCGGGGCGCCCGGGGTTACCCATTCGGTTACACGTCGGATTGCAGTTGCTCAAACACATGTACGCGCTGTCAGATCGTGATGTGCTGGATCGCTGGGTGGAGAACCCCTACTGGCAGCATTTCTGCGGCGAAGTGATTTTTCAGCACCGGTTGCCGATGGACGAAACCACCATGATGCGGTTCCGGCATCGCATCGGTGAAGACGGAGCACGTGAGCTTCTGAAAATGAGCATAGCCCTGGGTCAGGACACTGGCGTCATTGCGCCGGAAAGCCTCAAGGTGGCCGTCATCGATACCACCGTGATGCCCAAGGCCGTTGCCTACCCGAGCGATGCACGGTTGGCAGGCCGTTGCCACCGGCAACTGGTAGAGCTGGCCAAGGATGAAGGCATCAAATTCCGCCAGACCTTTTGCAAGGGATTACCCGGCATGGTCTGGCAGGTGGGCCGCTACGCTCATGCCCGGCAGTTCAAGCGGATGCACAAGGTACTGCGCCAGATGCACCGGAATCTGGGCAAGATCTGCCAGGCCATCGTTGACCAGCGCACGATGGAGCAGCGCTCCGAGCGCCTGAGCCATAAGCTCCATCAGGCCTTGCAGTTGCTGAACCAGTATGGCGACCGCACCGTTAAACCCCGGCTGTACAGCCTGCACGAACCGGAGGTGGTGTGTATCGCCAAGGGCAAGGCCCGCACCCGCTATGAGTTCGGTTCCAAGGTCAGCGTGGTGACCACCGCAAAAGAGGGCTTTGTTCTGGATTGCCAGGCCCTGGCCGGCAACCCCTACGATGGCCATACTGTCGACACGGCGCTCAAGCGCGTCCTCCTGCATACCAGCAAGATGCCGGGGCATCTGCTGGCCGACCGGGGCTACCGTGGCAGCGAGAGCACATTCCTATCCAAAATTCATATCACCGGCAAGCGGCGGGGACGCGGCAAGGCCCATCCCGATCAGCAACATCGGCGAAACAGTATCGAGCCGATCATCGGCCACCTGAAAAGCGACGGTCTGATGTATCGGAACTTCCTAAGAGGCTTTACCGGCGACAAGATACACGCGGTTCTGTGCGGCGTAGGCCTGAATCTGAGGAAGGTTCTGCGGAAGCTCGCGGGGCTTCTTTGGCCTTATGAAAATGGGCGGCATTTACGCCAGATATTGGCTATTTTATGGTTAATTCCGGCTCTGCCGGATGAATCAACGGAATCCGGTGAATTACTGGTTATCTGAAAACGGTGTTTTTGCAGGGCCGAC
>Ga0207891_1000065_pt1 | contig 123525 bp, 116 predicted proteins | sample LinPmetageLP50_FD_184061 | JGI IMG/M metagenome (GOLD analysis project Ga0207891, IMG submission 184061) | Marine viral communities from the Pacific Ocean - LP-50 (SPAdes) | ecosystem: Environmental > Aquatic > Marine > Oceanic | place: Pacific Ocean | collected 2011-08-27 | reverse complement strand
ACAAAGGGAAGATCTTTTAGAACCTCTCGCGAACCATCGCCATTGTAAGGATAGTTATTTGATGAATGCTCTGGATAGCAGAGACTGTCAGGAAAGGAAATGCTATGAAACCCCGCCTCTTCAGCGGCCAGTGTTAAAGCCGCATATTGATCCGGCGGACACATACTGGGGTTAAAACTGAATTTCATGCTGGCTCTCCTGTTAGGGGTTTCTTAACACGGTGTTGTCGATTCTGTGAACAGCTGCGCAGCATAGTCCTTGCGCTAAATAATGCTCAGGACATTTCCATTCAAATTGATAAGCAAAACAACCCAGCTCACTAGTCGAGAAAATGTTCATAAAATTAGTTGTTTTTGTGGGCTTGCCGTCGCGCGAGTGAAGCTAGTATTGGCTAAGGTATTTAAAGGGGTGATGAATGAACGATCGGTTTTTAATAAATAAAACGGCGGTGGTGACCGGCGCGGGTCAGGGTGTCGGCCAAGGTATTGCCATATCGCTCGCAGAGCGCGGTGCGACGGTGGCCCTGCTGGGTCGTAGTTTAGAAAAACTGGAGACCAGTCGAAACCTGATTGAGCAAGCTGGCGGTAAGGCCATAACGATTGCCGTCGATGTTAAGAATGCGGGTGAATTGGCGGCGGCAATTGAGCGCGTCGTGAATGAAACCGGTGGTATTCAAATTCTGGTCAACAACGCTCAGGAAGTGCCCTTGGGCACACTGTTAGCGGTAGCCGAGGAAAAAATTGAGGCTGGCTGGCAGTCCGGGCCGATGGCGACTTTACGGCTTATGAAGCTTTGTTATCCGTATTTGCGTGGCGATGGGGTGATTATAAATTTGGCGTCGTCGGTTGGCATGCGCTGGGATATGTCGGGTTACGGCGCTTACGCGGCAGTAAAAGAAGCCATTCGTTCGATCAGCCGAGCTGCGGCCTGTGAGTGGGGTGCTGAGGGTATTCGCTGCAATGTTATTTTGCCTCACGCCATGTCGCCGGGATTAAAAACCTGGACAGAAAATAGGCCCCAGGAGGCCGCTGAATTCATCGCCTCCATCCCGCTGCGCCGCATTGGTGAGTGCAAGGAAGATATTGGCGATTTTGTCAGCATGTTGTGCAGTGATCACAGTCGCTATGTCAATGGCCAGACCATCGCGCTAGATGGCGGCCAAGCCCGAGTTTCATAAGGTCTATGGCCGATATTGAGGATTAAAAAATGGGATTGTATATCGTGACAGGTGCGGCATCTGGAATTGGCGCAGCGATAAGTCAGCGTTTGGAAGATGACGGCGAAAAAGTGGTCAGATTGGATCGCCAGGAAGGCGATATCATTGCCGATCTTGCCAGTGAAGAGGGTCGCAGCGAGGCACTTCAGCGATGCCTGGAAATAAGTGAGCAGGGCTTGAATGGTCTAGTTTGTTGCGCTGGTGTGGGCGGGGCAAGCCCTAACGCCGCACTGATCCCAGAAGTCAATTTTTATGGCTCCATCGCCTTGCTAGAGGGCTTGAAAGATGTCTTGGCCGCCGTTCGTGGTTCTGCGGTGCTAACATCATCTAACTCTGCTCCGCACGAGACCGACCCCAATTATGTCGCCGCTCTGCTAAATGATGACCGTGCCTTGCTGTCTCAGACCCTGAGCGAGATATCCCCTCATGCCGCATACAGTGGTTCCAAGCAGGCAATATCAAAATGGCTGCGGCGCAAGGCGCCAGAATATGCCCGTGCAGGGGTGCGCATCAATGCGGTTGCGCCGGGCTACACCCGAACGGCGATGACGATGGCCACTGAGAACGACCCTAAATTCAGTGCGGCGATTCGGGAATTCCTTGCTGCAATTCCCCTCGGCCGGGCCGGGGAAGTCAAAGACATTGCCGATGCTATTGGGTTTTTACTGAGCTCTGAGGCGAGCTTTGTCAGCGGCTCCATCCTTTATGTCGACGGAGGCCATGATGCCATGCTCCGTCCAGATGCAATTTAGAGTTTAACTATGGCCACATCTATTGAATACAGTCTTGGGCCGCATACCTTCGCCCGTGGCTGGTATGTCATTGCGGAGTCACATGAGCTCACTGAGCGTCCCTTGGCGCTGCGTTTTTTTGATCAGGATTTTGCCCTCTACCGAGGTGAAAGCGGTCAGCTGGTGCTTTTAGATGCCCACTGCCCTCATATGCAATGCCATATTGCAGCTAGTGACACCGCGATCATTGCTAGAGAGGGCGCGCAAATTGAAGGTGATTCTATCCGTTGTCCGTATCACGGTTGGCGTTTTGGTGCCGATGGTGTGTGTGATGATATTCCCTACTTTGATGGCCCCAAACCTCGGTCGGCAAAACTGAATAGCTATGTCGTTGCAGAGAGTCTTGGCTGCATATGGATGTGGTATGACAATGACGGCAATGAGCCTCACTACCCGGTGCCGGACGTGCCGCAGTGGCAGCAAAGTGAGTGGATTCACTGGCGTTTGGACCACCTTGGCGAGTTGGCCGTTCATCCCCAGGAAATTATCGATAACATGGCGGACGCACGACATTTAGGGCCTACTCACGGTGCGCCGTGTGAGTATTTTGAAAATGAATTCCGCGATCACATTTATATTCAACATCAGGGCGGTTTCCACAAGGAATACCAAGCTATGCTGCGCACCACAACCTGGTATACCGGGCCGGGAGTGTTACTTTCGCACCAGCTGTTTGGCGACGTTGAAAGTATTGAAATCATCGCCAATACACCAATAGAAGATGGGCGTGTGAAACTGTGGCACGGCCTCTTGGTAAACAGTGGGGTAGCTAAACCGGGGCCTGATGAATTAGAGCAGGCAAAGCAATTGCAGGCTGGCGCGCTCGATTCGCTAGCCGCAGATTTTGGGGTTTGGAAGCAGAAAAAACCCGCATTGCGGGTGCTACAGATTAAAACAGATGGTCCCTTTGCCCGCGGCAGGCGCTGGTATAAGCAGTTTTACATGCCATTGGCGGAGTGCGGCTCAATTCAAGAGGAGGTAAACGGCCGCTGCGGTGTTGAGGGCTTGGCCCCACCCCCTCCGGAAAGTGTCCTGGGTGGGGTCATTGCTCAGCTTGTGGCGTTTGTGCGGGACGACAGTGACCGTAATCGATAACAGTTTTGGATGATTTTGTTCTTCTTAAAAATAACGGATTAGCTAATCTTGTATCCATGAAAAGATCAGCGTGTGATCGCAATATTTTTTCAAGTGCACCGTTATATAAATCTAAAAATCGGATATATAAAATGAAATATAGCAATTCAATCAGAGCGGTAGTGTTGGCCAGCGTTGCCAGTGGAATTAATTCCGTACACGCCGAAAATGTGCTGGAAGAGGTGTTGGTTACCGCTGAGCGACGTGTTGAATCTATGCAGGATACGCCGATTGCGATCACTGCTTTGACTAGCGATGGCATTGAAAAACGCGGTATTAGCAATGCCGACGATATGTTTGCCAGCATGCCGGGTATGGGTGGCTATTCAGCTCCTGGTTCGCGTGGTATCACCAGCCTGAGCATCCGAGGTATATCGGGTGGTTCACCGGCTAATATCTCCCTGGATCCCGCTGTCGGGATGTATGTCGACGGCGTATACGTTGGCAAGATGCTGGGTTCCGCCCTGGATCTAGCGCAAATTGAGCGTATTGAAGTTTTGCGAGGCCCACAGGGCACCTTGTATGGTCGCAACTCCACCGCCGGTGCCATGAATATTATTTCGAGAAAGCCGCTGGAAGAGTTTGCGGTAGACGTAACAGCTGGTATAGGCAATTATGGCTTGCGCACCTTAAAAACGAATGTTGATTTTGATGCATTGGGTGAGATTGGCGAAGGTGCGGGGAAGTTAACCACCGCAGTGAGTTTTATGACCAAAGATCGCGATGGCTTCTACGATAATTACTCTAGTGGAGAAGACTTTGACAGTTTAGATCGCCAAGCGTGGCGCGCCGCACTGCGCTGGCAGCCAACTGAGAATGTGACCGTCGATTATGTTTACGATCACAGCGAGTTAGATGAAGTCAACACGCTGCAGAAAGTGGTCGGTTTCACCGAAGGCCCAGCGCTAGGTGGTGATCGCTTAAGCTTCCTGCGTTTTGCTCAAACTACCGCAGGCCAACTGGCAATGGCGCCGGGCGCTGACCCGCGTATTAGCAGTCGTTGGTTGCCATCGATTCAAAAAACCATCGATGCCTATGAGCAGGTTTTAGCCAATGGTGAAGGTCGCCCTGATGGCGGTGCAGCAGAGGCGACACCGACTACTCAGAGTGAGGTCGATGGCCACGCGATTACCGCGGAATGGCAGCTTGGCGAGCGAGGCATGCTAGGCGACGTGACGATTAAATCGATCACTGCTCAACGGGAAACTGAGACCTATGTTGCCGGTGAACTAGATGATATCGACAGCAGCTTAGATGCCAACGGGGTGGGCGCTTACAATGACGGACTTCACGGCGTGCTGCTTCAGTATTACGGTGGTAGCGGTGGCGCATCGTTTCCCGCTGTAGATTCACTTTGGGACGCCATAGATCAACAGGGCGCCGGCCATAGCATGCAAGACACGCTGTCTGAGTACGAGCAGCTGTCACAGGAATTTCAGTTCATTGGTGCGACTGAACAACTTGATTACGTACTGGGTTTATTTTGGTTTGAAGATGAATCTAACTATCACCGGCAGGCGGCTTTTGCTATCCCGCTGGCGGGGCGCGATGATCAGAAGTACAGTTTGGAAACAGACGCCTTGGCGATTTACGGCCAAAGTACCTATCGTTTTGCCGAGCTTGATAATCGTCTCGCCTTGACCGTCGGCATACGTTACACCGAAGAGAAAAAGGCGATCAATTACGACTACGGTTCGGTTAGCACGCCGTTTGGTGTTTCACCGGCACGCGCGCTGTCGCGGGATGAAAATTTTTATAACTTTAGCTACAACGTCACTGCAGCGTATGACATCACAGACGATATAAACAGCTTCGTGCGCTATGCCACCGGCTATCGCTCGGGTGGTTTTAATGGCGAGGTGTTTAACAATAGTTTTGAAGAGGAAGTTATTGAGCAGTTGGAAGTTGGTGTGAAGTCTGATTGGTGGGATAGACGTCTGCGGGTGAACGCCGGTTTGTACACTTATGTGTATGACGAATTGCAGACCAGCTCTCTTGAAAGCACCGGGGGTGGAGTAACCTCGAAAACCATTAACGCTGGTAAAGCCGAGCGTTGGGGAAGCGAGGTTGAGATCGCCGTGGCCGCAGTTGAAGATATGGTCGTGAGTCTGTCATATACCTATATTAACGGCGACTTTGAAGAATTTCCGGATACCTGTGCCAATAACCAATGCATTGACGGCAGTGCAGAAGCTAAGCGCGGTAACTCACCGAGCAATAAAGTCACTGCCAGTATGGATTACACCTTTGCGCATACGGGGATTGGTAACTTCAACCTGTTTGTCGACGCAAATTGGCAAGACACCTGGGAGCAAGTTAGTTTGTCGCCATCAATCCTGGGTGGCACACCGATTCTTTATACCAATAGCTCGATGGACGCACGCACAATTATCAACACTCGGCTCAGCTTGAGTGAGATCCCTGTTGAGACTGGCGATCTGATGGTGTCGCTGTGGGTAAACAATCTTACCGACGATGATTACCCCTCTTACGGTGTTAACTTCCAGGGCTTGGGTTTAATTACTGAGCAGTACGGTGCGCCGCGCACCTTTGGTATGGAGGTCCGTTACAGCTATTGATGCATGGGCTTGAGCTAGTTTGCTTCGACTGCAGCAGCGATAAGTATGACAATGTTCCCGCGCTTGCGGGTGCATTGTTGTCTTGGTGTATAGCTTGTAAATATAGGTTTTTTGATGACGTCTGCTGGGTCTCCCTGTTGAGGTTTTTTTGGCGAGTTTACTCGCCTTTTTTACGCCCGTCGTTTGTGCACCGAAGGCTAGTCGATATCACTATGCTGGTCTTCCATTTGTGAACGGAACTGCTTCGGCGTTAAGCCGGTCCAGCTGCGAAAGGATCGAATAAATGAGCTGGATTCCAGGAAGCCGAGTTGCTCGCCAATTTCGTGAATTTTTAATTTCTCATTTCGCAATAATCGGGTCGCGATATCACTTCGGTATACATTTTTGAGTTCTTGATAACTGGTATTTTCGCTGTGAAGTCGGCGCCGCAGACTCGACGGCGACATATGTAAATCTTCGGCCATGGCTTCAAAGCTGGGTAAGCTGCCGGTGCCACTTTTTGCCAACAATGATTTTATGGCGGCGCCGGTACTGGCAGCTTTCGAATCCTGAGTTATTAGCGAAAATACTGAGTGTTCCAGAAAGGCTTCAAGCGATGTTGTGGTGTGTACGGTGCGAAAACGCAGGTAGTCTTCACTAAAATAGATCGCGGTATGAGTGGCATTATATTCAGCCTCAACGCCGGTTAAATTCTCTAAGCTGTCGCTGTAGGCCTTGGATACCGGTGGTGCCGAAATAGTTAGCGCAGAAATTTCAATATCACGGCCTACCAGCCAACCCATAAATGCAAACCAAACACGCAGCCCCGAGGCTTTGGCAATAGTGTCTGAATGGCTGGTTCTGTCCCATGAGTCAGGGCTGAAACGACTATTGAACGTGTCTATATCAAAATCGTAGTGCAGTTTAGCAATGCCGTTTTCACAACTGAGGTGAATCTGGTAGCCGGTTATGGGGTGGAGCATTTTTTGATAGCGTTCGGCGCGCTGCAAAGCTGAACCTAAATTTTGGCAATTGATAATGCTGTAACACATAAAGCGAAATACATCGGTGCCGATGCCCGCTCCCCACGGTAGTGCAATGTCCATTTCTTGCATCGCGGCAGCGGCGTGCTCGTATAGGCTCGAGTATTTGTATCCGGGCAATTCACTGTCTGGCGGTGACTTGAGTAAATGATTGGCATCCATGCCGGCACTTTTGGCTATAGCGGCAGAGTCAATGCCGACTTTGTCGAGATAGTCCAGTACCCGGAGAAATTTCCCAACGGATATGTTGTTGATTTTATGCATATTAACTGCTCTTTGCGGTGCTTGAACTTAAATGTGGATGCTTATGAAAGATTATGTGCTTTAGCGAATTATTGTGAGGGTTAATATGAAGCCATAGTTCGATACAAGTCAATTACGCATCTGGAGTAGGGCAGTGAGTAAAAATAATAATTATATTTTAAAAACGGCGCTGCATAGCGGTGTCAGTAACTCAATTATTAACGGCATCTGCGCTTGGCTCTTGAGTGGCGGAAAAGTGCATTTGCCCATTTATGGTGGTGGGGGAGTGTTTTATGATTTTTTGGCAACTACCGCCATTCTGATTTTTATTCTGACATTGATCGTGTTGCCGATGCAGCGGAAGAAGGCGCCGGCAAATATGCAAGTTGATGCGCCGCTGCCGCGATTCTATACCTTGTTTTTTTCTTATATGGCGTCCTTTAGAAATACCGCCATTGCCGGACTGCTAGCGGTGTATGGCTTCGTTCTGATGACCGTGTTTTTGCTAATAGCGTTTCCGCTGTTTGAGATCTATGAGATGAGCCGTTTTAGCTACAGCGTGAGTAAGGGCGTATTGATGGGCCTCGTTGCAGCGCTAGTCACTTGGCCGATTGTGTATATCGCTTTAAAGCCAGCGAATGGTCTAAGCAACATTATCCTTGGAGATAAATCATGACAGGAGTTTTGCGGGGAAAGATCGCTCTGGTAACCGGTGGAGCAACGGGTATTGGCCACGCTATCTGCGAGCAGCTTGCGATCGACGGTGCGAGCGTTGCACTCATTGATATCAATCGTGACGCAGGTGAAACGGCTGCCTCAGCCTTGCAGCGCCACGGTGTTGAGTCTGCCTTTTTCTATTGCGATGTGAGCGATGAGCAACAAATATCAGCCATGGTAACAGCGGTGATTGAGCGCTTTGGTCGCTTGGATATCGCTTGCAATAACGCGGCGCTGAGCCGAGGCAGTGGCCCGATCCATCAGTTCAGTCGCGCGGTCTTCGATCAGACCCTGGAGATGTGTTTAACCAATACCTGGCTGTGTATGAAGTACGAGTTAGAGGCGATGTTAGCGCAGGGCGGTGGTGCCATCGTGAATATCTCGTCAAATGCATCTTTGCGCGGTCAGGCTTTTAACACCGCCTACGCGGCGGCCAAAGGTGGCGTAAATATTTTAACCAAGAGCGCCGCAGCAGAGTATGCGGCGCAGGGTGTGCGGATCAATGCGGTGTCCCCCGGCGTTATTCGCACCCCCGGATTAGAGAACTATTTTAAGGAACAACCTAAAGCCGAAGAGCAGATGAATAAAGTGACGCCTATGCGTCGCCTTGGCGAGCCCTCGGAAATCGCGAATGCGGTTGCATTTCTTTTATCGGAAAAAGCATCTTTTATCACTGGTCAGCTGCTTTCTGTGGATGGCGGCGGCGCAGTAAGGGGTTAATCATGACAGACAAAAATACGCTTATTGCCTCCTCTAAACGGGCGCGGGTCGAGCTGCCTATGCCCTTCGGCTGGTTTCAGGTTTTGTATTCTCAAGAATTAGCTATTGGCCAATCTTTGCCCTTGGAGTACTTCGATCAAGAGCTGGTGATCTTTCGCACTGAATCTGGCGCGGTCAAGGTCCTGGATGCCTACTGTGCCCATATGGGGGCGCACCTGGGGTACGGTATTCGCGATCAGGCTGGTGGTGGCTCGCGGGTGGTGGGCGAAAGCATCGTTTGCCCGTTTCACGGTTGGCAGTTTAATGGCGAGGGCGAGTGTACGAGCATCCCGTATGCGAAGAATTTACCGCCGCGGGTGGCGCGCTGTGAAAAGGTGATTCCTAGCTGGCACGTCCGTGAAGCGAATCAGTGTATCTATGTTTGGTATCACCCGGAGGGTGTTGATCCTTTGTTTGATCCCATCGAGATCGACGAGGCTGGGCTCGACAATGCCGACTGGGGTGAGCTGCAAATACACGAGTGGGACATTGAAACCCACATGCAGGAAATTGGCGAGAATGCCGTCGATGCAGCGCATTTCTGCTTTGTACACGGTACCCCCGAAATTCCTGAGCCAGCTGAGATTCGTTTTGATGACCACCTTCGTCACGGTGTCTTTGTCTCAAAAATGGACACCCCTCGCGGCGCCGTCGAAGGCCGCATTGAAAATAGCAGCGTCGGGCCAGGACTCTCTGTGGTGCGATTCAGCGGTATTTGCGACACGGTCTTAATGGCGAATATCACACCCATAAATGGGATTCGCAGCCGTGCCAAATACGCCTTCATTCAGCGTCGCGATGGCGGTAAAACCAGTCGAGTTGCACAGGCCATCATTGATGATATTCGTCAGCAGATGGAAGAAGATAAAATTATTTGGGCGCGTAAACGCTATCTTGAAAAGCCCATGCTATGCGATGGCGATGGTCCTTTTGCCAAGTTCCGGCGCTGGTATAGCCAATTTTTGATCGAGGGCTGCGATAATGATCGCGGCTAAAAATATTCATTATTCCCAGCTTTTTTCGCCGGGAAAAATCGGCAACCTGGCACTGCGAAATCGCATTGTGATGGCGGCCATGGGCTCCGAGTTCGCCAATGATGATGGTTCGATTGGTGAGCGGTTGATGGACTATTACGAAGCGCGTGCGGCGGGCGGCGTGGGCTTGATTGTATTGGAAACCTCATCGGTTTCCTGGCCCAAAGGCGCGGCGATGCCGAATATGATTGGCTTTTCTTCCGATGCCTATTTGCCTGCATTAACAGAGCTAACTGACCGAGTGCATCGCCATGGCTGCAAGATTGCGGCGCAGCTAAATCACAGTGGTAAAGTCGCGCAGGAAGACACTGCGGCGGGGCGGCCTATGTTGGTGCCCTCTGTTCCTCGTCGCAAAAAGGGAGATATGTTTGACAGTTTGACCCAGTCAGAAATAGCCAATTTTGTCCGAGCTGCGGGTCCCGATGGTAAAGGTCCGCATTATAGAGTGATGGAGAAAGCCGATATCGAATGGGCGATTGCTAAGTTTGTCGCCGCCGCACGTCGCACTGTCGCTGCGGGGTTTGATGCTATTGAACTGCATTGCGGCCACGGCTATTTAATTTCGTCTTTTTTGTCTCCTTATAGCAATCGTCGCGATGATGAATACGGCGGCGATGTTAATAATCGCGCGCGTTTTTTGCTGGAACTTATCGCAGCGATCAAAGCAGAGATCGGCAATGATTTCCCTATAATCTGTCGCCTTGATGCCCACGAGTTTAGGCTTGAAGGCGGCATTCGCATTAACGATACCGTTGCCGTTGCCAAGCTGCTCGAAGTGGCGGGTTGTCACGCAATCGATGTCAGCGCTTACGCTGACGTCAGTGTTGGGGTTGCGTTTACCGAAGGGCCGCTGGTGCATACGCCCGGGGGTTATATTGAATTTGCCACTGAGTTAAAAGCGGCAGTGAGTATTCCAGTGATCGCCGTTGGTCGTATCGAACCGGCGGTAGCGGAGCGACATATCGCGGCGGGTGATTTTGATTTTGTTGCCATGGGGCGCAAATTATTGGCGGACCCCGAGCTGCCTAATAAATTATTAGCTGGTCGCGAAGACACCGTTCGCCCCTGTATCTATTGCTATGTCTGCGTCAGCCAAATTTTTATCAATGAGCCTATGTTCTGTGCTGTTAATCCCGGTACTGGTCGCGAAGCGGAATTGGGCCAGATTGTCGCGACTAAAGCTGCACGCCGCATATTGGTGGTGGGCGGCGGCCCTGCCGGTATGGAGGCTGCGCGGGTGTTGTCCCTGCGTGGTCATCAAGTCAGCTTGTGGGAGCGCGACAAGGTACTCGGTGGTACCGCCAGAGTGGCGGCATTGGCCTATGAGCCCAATGGTCGAATAGTGCGTTATCTCAAAAATGCCTTGGCGGAATTGCCGGTGAATATCGAGCTGGGCAAATCGGCGAATAGCGAAAATATCAACGCCGCTGGTTTTGATACGGTGATATTGGCAACGGGCGCTCGTCGACGCGCCCCGGATATTGCCGGTAAGCAACTCAGCCATGTCCTTGATGGCGAAGAGCTGCGCGACATGCTGTTTGCTGGCAATGCTCGCGGTAAATTGAATTGGCATCAGCGCTTGTTGACGCGCTTATCCGGTGCATTGGGGCTGAGTCGAAATATCGATCTCATGCGTAAACTCAGCCATGTCTATATGCCACTGGGCAAACGTGTCTGCATTATAGGCGGCGGTTTAGTTGGTTTAGAAGTGGCCGAATTGCTCGCCGAGCGCGGTCGTCAAGTAACGGTGCTAGAGGCGGGCCGCGACCTGGGCGCAGAATTGAGCGTGGTGCGTCGCTGGCGGGTGCTGCATCAACTGAAGGAGCACGGTGTGGAGCTACACCGCAACGCTGCAGTGCGGGAAATTACGGCCGATCGCGTGGTGTTTACGCAAGGAGAGAGGGAAGTTCACACTGTTGCCGACAATGTCATTATTGCCGTAGGTGCCGAACCTGACAGTGATTTGCGCCAGCAGTTTGCCAGTCTCAAGGTCGATCTTCATAGCATTGGCGACAGCGCCGAGATAGGGTATATCGAGGGTGCCATCCGCAGCGCCCGTGAACTGGCGGTGAGTCTGTGATGAAAACGGTTTTAGTACGGATTTTTGCCAGTCTTGTACTCCTGTTGCTACTCGTTGGTGGCGGTGGCTACGTTTGGCTTTTGGGTTTTGAGCCGGCGCTGCCCGCGCAACAATTATTTTATAACGGCCGCGTTATTACCATGAACAGTGATGATCAAATTGTCTCTGCGATGGCGGTGCGAGATGGCCGTATTGTGGCGCTGGGCAGAGACGAAGACATTCTCGCATTAGCGGATTCTACAACGGTGATGACTGACCTCGATGGCCGCAGTTTATTGCCGGGCTTTATCGATGCTCACGGACATTTCCCCGGCACCGGTCTGAGCGCAGTCGGCATAGATTTAAGTAGCCCACCGATTGGCTCAGTGAGCAGCATCGCTGATATTCAAACATTGTTGCGTACCGGCCTTAGCGAGGGCGGAGACGAGGATTGGCTTTTCGGCTTTGGCTACGATGATTCCTTACTCAGCGAGGCGCGCCATCCCACTCGGCAAGATTTGGATGCCGTGTCAGCCACCAGACCGATTTACTTAATGCACAGCTCGGGTCACATGGGTGTGGTTAACAGTGCCGGCTTGCGACTTGGCGGTATTGGTATAGACACGCCGGATCCGGATGGCGGGATGATAGTAAGGGACGCGAAAACTGGAGAGGCGAGTGGATTACTGCTTGAGCATGCAACAGATTTAATTGCGCCGATAGCGATGGATTTTAGCGCCATTGACTTCCTAGCCATGATCGATGAAGCCGCAAAGCAGTATCTGGCTGCGGGTGTCACTACGGTTCAAAGCGGTGGTGTTGATATGCCCATGCTGAATGGATTGTTCTGGGCCTCTCGTTTGCAGCGTATTCCTCAGCGAGTCATTACCTGGCCGCTCGCCGATATTAATTTTGAAAAATTAATGAATGGCGAATTGAATCTTGAACACTTTGACAGCGATAAATTTACCGCCTCAGCGATCAAGCTGATTGTCGACGGCAGTATACAAGGCTATACGGCGTATCTGACCCAGCCCTATTACCGGCAGCAGCCTGATCAATTAGATCAAGACTATCGAGGCTTTCCTCGCTACCAACAAAATGAACTCAACGAACGCGTAACTGCGCTGTATTGCAAAGGCTTTCAGCTCGCCTTGCACGGCAACGGCGATGCCGCCATCGATATGGTCATTGAGGCCATACGCGCAGCGCAGCAAAGCTGTTCTCGCCAGGATAGCCGTAGCATCCTCGTTCACGCGCAAACAGCGCGCCCGGATCAGCTTGACGCGATGAAGGCGCTGGATATTAGCCCCAGCTTTTTTATCGCCCACACTTTTTTCTGGGGCGATCGTCACCGCGATCAATTTCTTGGGCCAGCGCGCGGCTCGCGTATCAGTCCCATGGCCGATGTGGTAGCGAGAGATATGCGATTCACGGTGCATCTGGACTCGCCCGTCGTGCCAATGGATGTCAATAAACTGTTGTGGTCCAGTGTCACCCGGCAAACGCGCAGTGGTGCAGTGCTTGGACCTGAACAGAGAGTCAGTGCAATGCAAGCGCTGCGAGCGCTGACGATCGACGCGGCGTGGCAAAGTTTTAAAGAGCAAGAGATTGGGTCACTGGAAGTAGGCAAGATCGCTGATTTGGTATTGCTGGATCGCGACCCGCTTGCAGGTGATGACAGTCTATTGAATTTTAAGGTCGACAGAGTCTGGATAGGGGGCCGATGCTATTTTCAGCGCGGCGCAGATCAATGCAGCGAGGCAGGAAATTAAGCGAGCTGCGCATACAAATTTTAGGAGCAAAAAATGAGTAAAAGATTGCAGAATAAAGTCGCCATTATAACTGGTGGTGGTCAAGGGATTGGCGCGGCAACCGCAATTCGTTTTGCCGAAGAAGGCGCCAAGGTAGTAATCTGTAGTCGCCGTATTGAACCTCTACACGCGGTGGCGGAACAAATTTCTGCAATGGGTGGCGAATGTTTGCCGCTGTCAGTAGATATCAGCAAAGAACATGAGGTGAAAAAACTGGTTGCCGACACCATGGGTAAATTTGGTCGCATAGATATTATCGTCAATAATGCGGTGGCTATGATTCCCGGCATGTTGGCGAATCACAGCACCCGCGGCTGGTTGCAAAATTTTCAGGTGTCACTCGACGGTGCGATGTTTTTAATGCGCGAATCCTACTCTCAATTGAAAGAAAATCGCGGTGCAGTGGTGAACGTTTCCTCGGTTTGCGGTTTGGCGGGCTCGGTGGGAACCGCGGGTTACAGTGCGGCAAAAGCGGCGATGATCTCGCTAACCCGCAACGCGTCTATTGAATGGGCCCCTAAAGTGCGGTGCAATGTTATTGTCCCCGGCGCCTTTTTAACGCCCTCATTAGAATCTGTAAATCCCGATGAGAAAAGCCAGCAGGCGACCGGGAAAACCATTCCGTTGAAACGTATAGGTGATCCGCGGGAATGCGCCAATGCCATATTGTTTCTTGCTAGCGACGAAGCCTCATACATTACTGGTGCCGTGTTGCCGGTAGATGGTGGGCGTATGGCAGAGCTAAATACCGGTGCGGCGGCCTGGGGAGATTAAGTATGTCTAAATCCATTGAAGAGCGTATCGACAGGCTGGAGTCGCTGGATGACATTCGCCAACTAGTGGCGAAGTATTCGCTGTCATTGGATATGCGCGATCTCGATGCACACGTGAATTTGTTTGCGGAAGATATTCGAGTCAGTCGCGAACTGAGTGGCCGCAGCCATTTAAAAGCCTGGGTAGACGACACTCTCCGTCATCAATTTAGCGGCACGTCTCACCACATCGGCAATCACATTATTGAGTTTACTGATCCCGACAATGCGGTGGGTGTCTTGTATTCCAAGAACGAGCACGAGTGCGGCGGTGAGTGGGTCATCATGCAAATGTTGTATTGGGACGACTACCAGCGTATTGATGGGCGCTGGTATTTTCGTCGTCGCCTGCCCTGTTATTGGTATGCCACGGATTTAAATAAGCCACCTATCGGCGATATGAAAATGCGCTGGCCTGGACGCGAACCGTATTATGGCGCGTTTCACGATTTATTCCCGAGCTGGAAAGAGTTTTGGGCCAATCAGCCAGCAGACAGCCCGGAAGTAGCAAGCCCAGCGCCGCTGGAGGCATTTTTGAAAACCATGCGCCGAGATACGCCGGCACCGAAAATTCGCGTTCGCTAAATTTAGCTTTAACAGGGCAGCACTATGTCGGTTTCTGAAAACACAAAATTATTAAGCCCGCTGACACTGGGGAGTATGCAACTCGCTAACCGTGTTGTTATGGCGCCCATGACACGCTCTCGCGCCGAGGTCGACGGCGATATGCCCAATGACTTGATGGCGGAGTATTACCGTCAGCGTGCCGGTGCAGGATTAATCATCACCGAGGGCACCCACCCCAGTGCTGAAGGCAAAGGTTATTGTCGTACGCCGGGCTTGTATAACGATGCCCAGCAAGAAGCCTGGGCGAAGATTTGCGCCGCGGTGCACAGTGAAGGCGGCAAGATTGTATTGCAATTGATGCACTGTGGCAGGGTCGCTAATCCGGCGAATAAAACCGCCGCTGATGGCAGTGTCGCACGAACGCTTGCACCCTCGGCTATCACCGCAAAAGGCCAGATTTACACCGAACAGGGTATGCTGGATTTTACTGTGCCCGAAGCAATGAGCCTGGCTGATATTGAGTGCACCATAGCGGACTATGTGGCCGCTACGCGCCGCGCATACGCCGCCGGCTTTGACGGTGTGGAATTACACTGCACAAGTGGCTATTTGCCCGCTCAGTTTTTGTCGACCGGCACGAATCACCGTAGCGACCAATACGGCGGCAGCCTGCAAAATCGTCTGCGATTCGTGCTTGAGTTGGTTGAGGCAATGGCGGCGGTTGATGGTGCAGATCGAGTTGGAATGCGGATTTGTCCCGGCAACCCCTTTAATGATTTGGCCGACGACAATAATCAAGAGACCTTTGCTGCCTTATTAAAAGCCCTGGATCCTTTGAGGTTGGCGTATTTACACGTGATCAGAATGCCTAAAATTCAGGATAATGTAGCCTTGGCCAAAGCCAATTTTAGCGGTCCGCTAATATTGAACGACAGCTATAATCAAGACGAGGCCGAAGCGACTCTCTCTGATCCCCAGCTTGCCGCTATTTCCTTTGGTCGTGCATTTATCGCTAATCCGGATTTAGTGCGGCGTTTTCAGGAAGGGCTGCCGCTGGCCAATATCGACCCCAGCAGTCTCTATACGCCTGGTGCGAAAGGATATTGTGATTATCCGGTGTGGAGTGAGCTCAATTAGCGAGTCGGCTGCACGTCGATGTTGAGCTCGTGACCGAGGACTTAGATAAACCTTTCCTCAGAAATAAGGCAGTGTTAGACATCTCGTCCGGCATTGCCTTTATTTCCTCTTTAATTTTTCTCATACCGAATACTATATAACTCCTCGTCAAGGTGAGAACCCAAAAATCAGGTGTAGGCATTTTTTACGCGAGTGGAGTTGGAGTTTTAATTCGTGGAAGCATTGATAGTAGAGTCGCGAAACTGTGCTTTGAATGCTTTTGACTTAGTTTTATAGGACTTAGAACGCAGCTGCGAGTCCGCAACTGCGTTGAAATTATCTTAATTGTTAGTGTTTAACTCCACCGCAGGATTAGCCGCCATAGTATAGCGATTGGCACGCTTAAATGTGCCAATATCATTAAATCTTACTCCCATTTCACGCATCACTGCGTGGGCCTGTTTTGAAGTCCACTGGCGAATATAAAAAGGCTCCCGCACCGCAAAGTGGTGAATGGCATGGGTGGCACCAAAGTTAAAGCAGAATAATTGTAGAGGAAATAACCACCACACATTAAGAACTTGAGTTTGCTGCATGACATTGCCGTCTTCAACGTCGCCATAGTAGTGCATATTTGAACTAATAAAGTGAAGGCAGAAGGTGCGAAGAAAGCAGGGAAGCATGACTGTCACAGCTAAAAAATTGAGAATGTCGATTGCGGTATTCACTGCGCTGGGCAGTGCTAGTGATATCCCTGCGAGTGTTGCTAGTATTAATGTGGCTTGTAAAATCAGCCATCCATGCCATACAAAATAGTATATTTTTCCGATAGGGAAATAGCCGTTGCGCTGCTCATGTATAAGTTTTTTTAGCTCCGCATCATCGCTTGGCTTCTGGGCAACAATGTAGGCATAAGCTGCTTCGTGGATGGATTTTGTCCGCAGCTTGGTGGCGAGTTTGTTGTCACCTGTCATGATAAGGCGCTTCATATTCCAGTGTTCACCGTTGGTGATTCCGCGCTCTTCTAAGTCAGATTCGGTGCCGGAATGTTTGTGGTGATGAAGGTGCAGGCGTCTCCTCACTAGTGGATTAATAGTGCTTGGGCGAGCAATCCAGCCGATGATTAACATCATGCGATTGATCTTGGGGTTTTTGCGGAAATAGATGGTGTGAATCAGGTCGTGTTCAAGCTCGTGAATAAATGAAGCAAACAGCGCCACTAATGGAATACATAGCCACCAACTAATTATCTCTTGATAGTAGAGCCAGGCGCTGCCAAGCATACCCAATAGTGACAACACCATGATAATGGCGCCAATGGCGTCTTGGTGTTTAAGCCAGCGGTGTTTAGCGCGAAGCTCGTCACCTGCCTGCAAAACGGATTTGCGAATGAAGGCTGTTTTTTCTTCGTTGGTTAGCGCTGCACTTTGGGGTATTCTGTTTTGCTTAATCATCATATCGTCGCCTGGTATTTGTTCACGTCTAGCATATTTAATGCGGTTGACAGGCGCAGGGCTTCGGGCGCCAAGATTCTGACTTAAGATGCCAATTCAATGAAAGCAAGTTCCGCACACGTTTCATCGTTGAGTAGCTGGGTGCGTACCATTAAGCTTGCGCTAGACGCTCAGGGCTTAGACGGTATGGCGCTATTGCAGCAGGCTGGTATGGATGCTGACGTACTGGCAGACCCCAACGGGCGTGTACCGTTGGCGGCAACTACTCGCTTGTGGGAAATAGCGATTGATGCCACGGCTGACCCCGCCTTTGGTTTAACGGTGAGTAATTTCGTTCAGCAGACTACGTTTCACGCCTTGGGTTATTCATTAATCGCGAGCAAGTCGTTAAAAGACGTTTTTGAGCGCCTTGTTCGCTACTTTCATATTGTGAGCAATGCCGCAGATGTAAAATTCGAGCGCCTAGAGAATTGCTATCGTTTTCGTATTTTACAACTGGGTGGTGAGCAGCCCGCGTTTGCTGCGCAGGATGCACTGCTCGCAACAAATTTGCGCATGTGCAGGTCCTTAGCAGGGCGGGAGTTTAGTCCCTTGGCTGTTCGTTTACTTCGGCCGCGACCGCAGGAGCGCAAACCTTATGAGAAAATATTTCGGGTAGAGGTAGAGTTTTCGGCAGAAGAGATGTCGATGGATTTTGCCATTGATGCCATAGAGCAGACCTTGCTGACTGCGAATGAGGAATTGGCCCAGCATAATGAGGCCATACTTGAGCGACTGCTGGCCGGTGTTTCACGCGATCCGCTCAGTCAGAAAGTGCATCTTTGCCTACTGGAATTATTGAGTAATGGTGAGCCCTCGCACGAGCAGGTCGCGAAACGTATCAATATGAGTTCGCGGAATATGCAGCGTAAGTTGAGTGAGGCAGGCACGAGCTATACGGCGATTTTGGACGATACTCGCAAGCAGCTTGGATTGAATTATTTGCAGGGCGCAGATTATACGATGAGTGAAATAACCTATTTGTTAGGGTTTTCGGATACCTCTAGTTTTTCGAGAGCATGTAAGCGCTGGCTGGGTATGTCGCCGAGCGCTTATAGAAATGCGCAAGGTATTTGCAAGTAATTGACGGTTGGCGATATTTGAGTATGCCAAGCTGTACTCTTATCTCGCGATAAGCCGAGTCATTTTGATTTTTTTCTCTAAGGTGAGCACTCATCAAACCGCGTTTAATATCTTGGCTTCACCTGCACTTTTGCTAGCGTGTTATTAGTGTCTTTACGGCAATTCTTTGGGTTCAATCATCCAAACGCAGGCTGCGGCAGCCAGGGCGGGGACAGCAAATAGAGTGAAGAGTACGGGCATTGATACGCCAAGCCCCATCAATAGGCCGGCGAGTATTGGACTGATTGCCGCGCCAGCTCGCCCCAGGCCTGCCGCCCAACCTAAACCGGTGCTGCGTATTTGGGCGGGGTATATAACCATCACGATATTGTAGAGATTCGAGAACGCGCCCATCAGGCTAATACCGATAAAAAACAACATCGTCAAAATAAGGCTGTAAGGTATTTGGCCGAGATCATTGCTCATGCTGCCTACCAAAAATATGCAGGCGGTTCCGAACACAAAGCCGCCGGCGATGAGTTTATTGATGGGTATTCTTTGTCCCAGATAGCCCATCAGCATGGTGCCGATAATTGAGCCAAGGGGGATGGCGGCGGTGGCTTGTATGGCTTTTTCCTGTGTCAGTCCCGAGTTGCTCAATACCTGGGGCATCCAGCTGCTAATGAAGTAAACCACGACAAAGCCGGTAAAAAATGCGCTCCAGGACAGCAGAGTCGCTTGCCGGCGACTGGCGGTGAGCAGTGATGTCACCGAGGCGGATTCTGTTTTTACTGTGTCACTAACGGGGGGAATATGCGTCACCGTTGCCTGGCCGATATAAGACAGTGTCCGGTTGACTTTTTCCAGTGCTATTTCGGGGTGGCGTTTAATGGTGAAGGCAATGGATTCCGGAACCAGCAGTTGAATCAACACACCCAGAATCAAGGTGATGATGCCCGCGTACAAAAAGATGGTTTGCCAGCCGTGACTGCTAATGAAAGCTGCGGTAATAAGACCGCCGGCAACCGCACCAGCAGAGGCCGCGGCAACCAGAATAGAGATGGCAATAGGGCTACATTCGCACAAATCTTGTGGAAGTCCCCCCCCTATCGGAAAGTTCGAAAGAAGTTGTTGCGTCGGCGTTCCGCAAATAGTAAATAAAAATTCGGTTCGATAGTAAAAAAGGTTTGTGTGTCGATATGTGCACTAGTTTATGGTTTCAGAGACCATGTAAAAGTGAAATGCTGGGCGTCTAGAAAATATACATCATGATGCTAGTTAACTATAATCGCTACAATTAGCTTAACAACATGGGTGATTAGTATGGCAACAAAAGCAACAGGAGAAAGGCGTCGGGTTCGCAACCCCGAGGCAACCAGAGACGCTATTCTAACGGCGGCGCGCACTGTACTGTCAGAGGACGGTCCAGAGGGTTTGAGTGTCTCTAGGGTGGCAAATTTAGCAGGTGTTAACCGCGGTACTGCATACCAACATTTCCATACCCGCGAAGATTTGTTACATGCAACCGCTGACTGGGTTGCAGATCAGTTGCTGTCGGAAGGTGCGTTTGCCGCTCGCGACAAGCAGGTTTCTAGTGAGAAAGTAGTGCCTGCGCGAGAGCAGCCGGTATTTGAAATCATGGAGCGCATGGTTAATTTCGCGGTAGAAAACCCTGAGTTGGGGCGCATTTGGCTGTTTGAAATGCTGTCATCAAAGAACCCATCGGGTGATAAATTTTTCGCGCGTTATAAGCAGGGTATAGAGGCGTTGGTTGCCGGCGAATACGGTCACGACGATGTGGATTCAGAAGCGCTTGCGGTGTTGATGTTGGCGGGTAATTTCTTGTGGCCAGTGTGGGTGAATGCCCACGCGAAAACCAAGAAGGAAAGAACGGCGATGACAAAGCGTTTTTCCCGTGAGATGTTGCGGCTTACCTTGAATGGTGTATTGAAACCTAAACACTATCCAAATCTGATCAAAATGCTTAAAGATGATTTGTAGTTTTTATCTGTTTATGTGGTCTTGATTCCCGCTCGCTAGTATTTTTGATGTCGCTAGCGATGTAGATCTAGCATCTAGCTCTTTGTAGTGGGTTTTTGAAAATAGAATCATATCTTTGATCGACGTACGTGTCTCCAGAAAGAAACGCTTAGAAACGGGGAGGGCGTGCGGTGGCGTTGGCCAAATATGGTAGGTGGTATGCGCGCCAGTTTCGTAGTGCGCTCGGCAATCATAGTGGTGTCATTCATTAGCGTGTCTTCTTTGCTGGTTATAAAAAATAATGGTGGTAGGCCAGCGTAATCCATATACAGCGGAGATGCTTCTGGGTGGGTACTGTTGAGTGGGTCGGTATAAAAAGTGGCGAAGGTGGGTAGGATTGTGAGGGGTAGCAGCGCGTCGGGTGTAAGCAAGGTTGGTTTGCCTCTCATCATGAAAAAATGATCATTAATATGCATTTGGAATTAGACCGCTATCTGGGCGCCCCTCCGGCGGCGTAGTGTGCGGGATAATAGTCGGTTTGCTTTTGAATAGAATCGACTGCTGCAGTTTACAACAGCAAGGAGCCTGAGATAGGCTCCTTGTTTGTATTTACCACACACACTTTTTGACTGGCAGTGCGCCGTCAACCCATTGCGAATCTTAATCGGATTGAAATTATGTTATCTCTGAGTAGACCTGAATTATTTCGGCAGCAAGCTTTTGTAAATGGTCAGTGGCTGGACGCTGCCTCCGGAGAAACAACTGAAGTTTATAACCCCGCCAATGGCGAATTGCTTGGCACCATTCCGCGCCTTAGCGACCTTGAAACTCGCGATGCGATAGATGCCGCAAATGCCGCCTGGGGGCCGTGGCGCAAATTGCCAGCTAAAGAGCGCTCTGCGTATTTGCGTCGCTGGTTTAATTTGATTCAAGACAACGCTGAAGATATTGCCCAAATTATGACCGCCGAGCAGGGTAAACCCCTTGCCGAAGCGCGGGGTGAGGTTCAATACGCGGCCTCGTTTATCGAATGGTTTTCCGAAGAAGCCAAGCGCACCTACGGTGATGTGATTCCGAGTCCTGCAAATGACAAACGCTTAATCGTGGTTAAAGAACCCGTCGGTGTGTGCGCAGCGATTACCCCGTGGAACTTCCCAGCGGCAATGATCACCAGAAAGGCGGCGCCGGCACTGGCGGCGGGCTGCACGATGCTGGTTAGGCCCGCTGATGCGACACCGTTTACCGCTTTGGCTTTGGCTGTATTGGCGGAAGAGGCGGGTATTCCCGCCGGCGTACTCAATATCCTGACCGGTAAGTCGCGGGTTATCGGTGCGGAATTTACTAACAGTATGAAGGTGAGGAAATTGTCGTTTACCGGCTCGACCGAAGTCGGGCGGAAACTCATGGAGCAGTGTGCCCCTACGTTAAAGAAACTGTCACTGGAGTTGGGTGGCAATGCGCCATTTATCGTGTTTGAGGATGCCGATCTGGATGCCGCAGTGGAAGGCGCCATGATCTCCAAATTTCGTAACACGGGCCAGACCTGCGTGTGCACGAATCGCCTATATGTTCACGATAAAGTCTATGACGCGTTTACCGAAAAACTGGCGAAGGCAGTAGATGGGTTAAAAGTCGGAAACGGGGTTGATGAGGGTGTCTCACAGGGGCCATTAATTGACGAAGGTGCTGTGTTAAAAGTTGAGCAGCATATAGAAAATGCGGTGGGCTTGGGTGCGAGAATATTAAGCGGCGGGCAACGGCACGCTCTGGGCGGCAATTTCTTCCAGCCGACGGTGTTGGCTGATGTAAACCAAGAAATGTGTATCGCCTACGAGGAGACCTTCGGGCCAGTGGCACCGGTATTGCGTTTTCACAGCGATGAGGAAGTCATCAAGCTAGCCAACGATACCGAGTTCGGTTTGGCCAGCTATTTCTACAGCCGCGATATTGGCCGCGTTTGGAAAGTCGCCGAGGCTTTGGAATACGGTATGGTCGGGATCAATACCGGCTTGATCTCGAATGAAGTAGCGCCGTTTGGTGGTGTAAAACAGTCGGGCTTTGGCCGCGAAGGTTCACACTACGGTATTGATGAATACCAAGTGGTGAAGTACATGTGTATGGGTGGTTTGGAGTAAGCCATCTGGACCGAATTGGGTGAACCCTTGGGTATGGAGATTGGTCGCCACTTGGCGAAAATGTGGCTTGCCGATAAGCGGTTTAGATGCAGTTTGACAAGGGCGGCTGGAAGTCAGCGCACCACTAGTCAGCTCGCGGAGCTACTGCGGTAGTCCGTCAAGTGGGCTTCCCGTACCTAGGCTTGGCAGGCCGCTCCCTTCGAAGTTCAAGTCAATGCTGAACATGGCGCCCATTAGCGCGTCGTAAAGCGGACGGGTGAGCGGTTCACCCGCTGCGACCAGCATAGCGGTCGGCCCGTCCATTTGCAGATAGGCCGGGAGCAGAATATCGTAAACCATGTCGGTACCCATTACATACGCGTCTGCTAGAGGCGAGACGGGAGTGCCATTAGCTAATTTCACTGCAAAGCCCTGAAGTGCAGGGTTTCCGTTGTTGAAGCCCTGGGTCACATTGCCACCTTCTGTGCCGTCCGGATTTAGCGCAGCCAGTGCGGCTCCCCGCATGCCATCCCCTCGATAGCCATCTCCGCTAACAAGCGCATTTGTCGCATCGTCAATATTGTTAAAGCTGCTGAGCAAGATATTCGGGCTGAGGGCGCTGCCGAGTGAGCCAAGTGGAATCTGGGCCCAGCTAGTGCCGGCCACGCCGGCGAGCAGCAGTGCGGGGATCATTCGTTTCATGAGTCTCTCCTCGGGGGATATGGTTTAGTTGACTATTTAGTCAATACGTCCATTTGTGTGAATTGGATGTAGTATAGGCAGGTGCGACAGGTTGTATTCCGAGTCTTGTGACATAGCGCAAGCCTCGTGGGCGACGCAAACATGTTCAGTGGGATATTTGGCTTATGACGAATAGCGTGTAAATTTCAGGGTTAAAAAAGCGGTTGTTGGCTTCTACGATGCCTTTCTACTTAGTATTAGATTTGAGGGTCGATTGTACGCTGCAGGGTTTCTGATGATGACGAGGTCAATAATCAGAAGATGAAGGCTGTTTTAATCATTAAATTCGACTGGCTTTAGCGCCAAGTACGAGCAGTAAATCTGTGCCAGATCCAAACGAGCCTGGCAGTTATCTACGTATCATTAATTTTAACAATCTTATGAGGTTTGGTCGGCCGATGGCGTGCTTGCGTTTTCATGCGCTGCGATGACCTTCTGCGGGTTGGATTCTAGCCATAACCAATCCAATGTTTGTTGCCACAGGGTCTCTTTAGCTTTGTCGCGGAAAAAACCAAAATGGCCAATTTTTCCAACAGGCAGCTCACCCCTAGCAAAGTATCTATTCTCCACTACACAGGCGGGGAATTTATCGAGTAAACCGCTAATCGCAGCCACTGAAGCATAGCCGTCGTCTTCAAAGCTAAACGAAAGCAGCGGAATATTGAGCGCGCTATATCTAGATAAATCTAAGCCAAATCGCTGCGAAAATAGATAAGCATCCCCTCGCGCCCAGCGAGCCCACTCGCTCATGACTCCGGAGGGTATGTCGACATTCGAAAACCCTAGGCGGCGAGCGGGAAACCTGTCTCTCCCGAATGAAACTAGCGGGATGATTGCATTCCACATCATGCGCAGCCCATAGCGGGCCGGCGCTGGATACAAGTCCGGATTAGCTAAAGTTGAAGCGACAAAAATTGCACCGTCAAGGTGAGCGGCACTCGGGGCCAGTCCGAGTAATTGCCCACCACAACTGTGGCCAATCATGAAATGTCGATCAGAACTCAACTTCTGGCCGGCGGCGAGGGCCGCATCAATGTCGTATCGCCCCCAGTCATACAGCCGGACATCTCGACCGCGTTGACTCGGTCCGGAGCCCTCGATCCCCCGATAGTCAAAGCGTAAAACCGCATATCCGTTTGAGCTAAGAAAATTAGCAAGTGCCTGATAAAAGCGTCGCGGCACGCCTAAAGCACCGGCAATAACAACGCTGCCGTGTAACGGCATACCCGCTGCCGGCCGTGATATGTTGGCGTCAAGATACGTGCCGTCTTCGCATTTCAGTTGGACGTCTTCGTCCGCGGGTGCTTGATTGTCATGTTTTTTACCAGATTAAAATTTCACATACCTGAAGTATGCTGTATTCTATCAGTATGTCAAATACAAGTAGACGTCAAGAATATGCCGCGCAGACACGGGCAGCCTTAATGAAAGAGGCGCGCCGTCTGTTTACGTTGCATGGCTTTCAAGCCACTTCGCTTGATCAAATCGCCGGTGAAGCACGGCTGACCAAGGGGGCTATCTACCATCACTTCAGTAACAAGACTGAGATTTATGCGGCGATATTCGAGCAGCAGTGCGTAGAGCTCACGCGCTTAGTTTCAAATGCCAGCGCAGAGGAAAGCGATGTCTGGAAACGCGTGCTTGCTCAGTGCGAGGCATTTTTCGATTTCAGCCGTCTAACCGCGTTGCCGCTGGTTCCGCTGCACGAAGTTATCGGCGTTCTGGGCTGGACACGTTGGCGCGAAATCGAGGAGAAAAATACTCTCGCAATTGTACGTGACAGCGTTGAGGCACTTATCGCCGCAGACATGCTCAAGACAAACAATGCAGGGCTGGTGAGTAGTGTGATCCATGCAACGTTGACCGACGCCGCGATCACAGCAGGGCGGTCCGGCAACACCGACAAAGTGCGAGCTGAAGCTATAGAAGTTGTGACACAGATGATTGGTGGACTTCTCGTAAAGTAGCCGACCTCGGGCTAGGCGCCTTCGCTCCAACACCATTACTCTCGCTGCTTATCAGCAGTCCATCGCAACACAGGTTTGAACCGCATCCCATTTTGCGTTCTCAATAATAGGCATCCAGTTAAACGTCGCTGAACTAGGTGTTTGGGATTGTTCACCGTTCGCTTTTTATACTAGGGCACCTCTGATTAATTCGGTAATGTCTCAGCGGAGCCTCTGGCGTACACTGGCAAGGCGCGGCACGAAGATTAAGGCTGGTTGTCCTTAATGAGAGTCGCTACGCTGTCCAGTGTGCGCCAGAGGCCCGCCCTTCGGGGCTTAGCCAAAAAGGACTCCGCTGTGTTGCCGCCATTTGAAAGGCAGCCAGCCTTCCTGCATGACGGCGCCTTGCTGAGCCCTTTTTGGCTATGCCTGAGGCGTCACCGAATTAATCAGAGGTGCCCTAGGCTTTGCCTCTCATCTAACCTCGCAAGCCATAAACCGTGAAGCGCATAAAAAAAGAATTACGGTTCTACGATAAATATTTTATGGCTAGTTACATCTTGCAAGGCAGGTCCTGTTTTTTTGGCAAAATCGAATTGCCTATGACCGGCGGTAGGATAGTGCGTCGACCAGAACTTAGACGCTTAGCAAAACGGCGTCTTTAAAAAAAATACACTGCCTGTAAATATTTAAAAGCGGAGGACTTCAATGTTAGAAGGAAAACACTTTCAAAATGCCTATGTGACGCGAAATATTGACCAGGCGATAGCCGAGGTTCAGGCCTGTTCTAACATTCGTAAACTTATCCAGACTGAAGTGACGGTCGATGTCTGGACGCCAAAAGGTCAAGGCAGTATTAGTACTAAATTAGCATTGATGTGGGTTAATGATTTGCAATACGAGATCATTCAACCGATTGGTGGTGATGTCGAATTGTATGTGGATGCACTGCAAGATGATGGTCGGCCGCAATTTCATCACATTTGCATGCGAGTAAATGATTGGGATGAGTTTCGTCAGCGGGTAGATCAACAGCCATTCCCAGTTGTACTAGAGGGTCGCAGTGACGCACTCAAATTTATCTACCTGGATGCTCGCGCCTTGCTTGGACTTTATTTGGAATATACATGGATGACTGAAGAGCGCTGGATACAAATGGGTGGTCGCGGCTAAGCGAGTATCGGTGCGTCGCTATTTAGTAATCCCGCGTATTAATGCCAGCGCACTTTGAATGGCAGAGTGAGGAAAATTGATTTTCTCCGGTGCGATGGACAATGCGATACCGATGCCATCGAAAACCCCCCGCAGACCTGCGGCGATGCCATCTGCATCGGTGTCTTGCTTAAATTCGCCCTGTTTGATGCCCAGCCGAATTAGGTTTGCAATGTGAGTGTGGGCAATAGCGTATTGTGAATTAATGCGTTCTTTGAAAATGGGAAATGATCGGGCTTGGACAAAAAAATCTAGAAAAATTTGATTGTAAGCACTCATTTCCGCTATCACATCTTCCCGGCTGATGATCATCCTCTGAAGTTGCAGACAGGCAGATTCATTCGCGTCAATTTGCATATTGACTGGATCAAGGACGTTGCCCATGAGATGTTCGAGCACGCCTATCAACAGGTTTTCTTTGCTATCAAAATGGTGGTAAACACCGCCTTTGCTCAAGCCCGAGGCGCTGACAAAATCGTTCATGCGACTGGCGGCGACGCCTTTTTCCTGTAAGACCTCGATGGCGGCAATGACAATTTTTTGTCTACGTTCGTCAGAATTCATATTTAATACTTAATGTCGCGGCTTTTTCAGCGGAAGCAACAGGAAGGTCTTTGCTTGACTCGTCCAAGTCGGCGAGGCTTAGCGCAAAAGCGCTGCTCCAATAATCACTCCATTGGTACTCGGCCAGTATCGTCGCGGTGGCAAAGCGGGGGTTTGACGCCCAGTTTCCCAGCACGCTCATCACGAGGTTGTCATTTAAATAGCTGTGGCGCCAACCCATGGTAATGACCTGAATATCTCTTTGTTCGAGTTTATCGTTTTTAAGGTGCGTCGCCCACACACCGCCATTGAATATATGGTTGTCGCTGGTGGTGTATTCAAAACCTAAGGCTGCATCGTAGCGCTCGGTTCGCTCCGGACTAAACCGCAGTAATTGATTGTCTCGGAAAGCGGCTTCGGCCTTAAGCAGCAGTCGACCGACAGCGATGGTGCTAGCGACACCGACGAGGTCGAACTTAGCGAGTTCTGCTTCGACACTGAGACCTGGGGGCAGACTTCCGGTGTTCATCAGCGATGCGATAATTTCAGGCAGATAGTTAGCGTCATCATCGTTAAGGGTGCTGCCGCTATTATTGTTAATGACAGGCGTTGCCGTATTGTCGTAGAGCTGGGCATACATCAGGCTTATATCATAGCGTCCGCCCTGCCATTTGTAACGCAATCCCCATTCTTCCTTTGCGTCTTGGTCGAGATGAATAGCGGGTACGGTTGGCGCTATGGTGAAGCTTAAAGGGTGGTGTTGAAAGATATCGGTTTCGGCTTCTGGGGTGTAAAACGCTTGTATTTGCGTATTCGCAACAAAACATTCACCAACCAGCATATCTTGGGCTAAACGCACATTGCCGTAGTCTGTTAGCAACTGTTCGGTGTAGTCGAAGGGGGTGACAATATCGGTGACAAAGGTGCCTTCGACGGTTCCCCAGATTAAGGTTTGTCTGCCTGCGGTGGCGGTGCAGGCGCCTCGACTATATTGCAGCCAGGCGCGCTGTAATTTGTTGCGTCCATAAGCATCGCCACGGGCTTCGGCAAGGTCGTCTTTGTCCCAAAAGTAGCGGTAGCGCGTATCCAGTTTTGCATACCAACCATCGGCGATATTGCTTTCGTATTCTAGCCGCACACTGCTTTGCTCGCGGCTCGGTTCGGCGGGAATTTGGGTGTGGCTGTGTTCCAAGGTGGTTTTGAAACCATCCGTCCAATGCGGCTTTGATACTTCTATTTCACTGGTATCAAATGCAAAATCATCGGTGGCGAGTAAGTCGTCACTGAGGGCGGGGAGTGCGCTAGCACAGCAAAAGCCCAGCGCTAAAATACGGTTTCTGTGTTTCATTACTGAAAATACTTACGCAGTGATTCCAGAGTTTTCTCACGGTAGGCAAAATCAGTCAGAGTGCGTTGCGTGAGAAATTCGTCTTCTACCTCAACATTCGTGGTGATTGCTTCGGTTTTCATATTTGATAGACGTTGTGATTGCAGGTTGATTAGCGTTACATCACGGGCAATCCATAGGTCATTTATTTTTTCTATATTTTTAAAGGTGAGTTGTTTATATGCCTTGCCGCGCTTGTCGTAGGTTTGCGCCTTGAGCAAGGTGTAGCGCTCTTTGTCCACCCAGTACAGCAGTTTGCTGTATTCTGTTTTTACCGCTCGCACGGGCTTGGGGATGGCTTCGATAACCCATACTTGGCGATCACCAAAGGGGCCTTCTTGTAATATTTTGTAATCGTATTCGTTGGTGTTACCGCTTTCCATATCTTCGGTGGTGAATTCTGATCCGAATACTGAAACTGGCTCGCTGTCTTCACCGGTGCCGCTGGCCATGCGTTTTACCTTACCCAGTGCCGATAGATAGAGCCAGGATTCGGTGTCACGACCGGGATCGTCGTAGTTGTAAGTCAGCATGCCGATGCCGCGCTCACTGGCGGGTTCAAGTAAAATAGAGACGCCCTTGCTATCTTTCTTATCGGGGCCGTACTGCTTTGAAACCGACTCGAGTACTTTTACACGCGGTGTTTCAACACAGTTGATCTGTTTATCTTTCTGCCCGAATTTACAGGTAGATAATTGTGAGCGAGTGAGGCTACCGTCGGAAACCAGGCGCTGTTGCTCGTCCATTTTTTCCATGATGAGCTGGGCGTTATCCTCGTTGGCTAGCGCGGCGCTATTCAGCGCTAAGTTCAGTAGAGCGATGCTCGCGGCAGTGCTTAATAGTGCTAATTTCTTCATGTTTTCACCTGTTTATTCGTTATTCCAGCGTGAGTGTATTGTGGCTTTGTCTTTACGAATTTAGCTCGTTGCTGCTTGCTCATTTGCCAGCTTAAGGACTTTATCTCTACCCATATTGGGTTTTAGCCAGTGCATCAGTGCCGGTAGGAAAAGTAAGTCTGATAGCAGCGCTACCAAAATAGCTAATGAGCCAAACAAGCCGGGCTTGGCGAGCCCGAGGTAACTGGCAAAAATAAGAATGGCAAAGCCAAGCCCCAGGACAAGGCTGGTAAAGGCAACCGCCTGACCGACTTCGCTGAGGGTTTGGCGTACCGCGATACCGACGTCGCCGTGTTCTATCCATGACGCCCGATAGTGGGTCAGGAAGTGAATAGTGTCGTCTACGGCAATGCCGATGATAATAGGGGCAACAATCAAGGTGTCGCCGTCTAGCGGAATGCCTAACCAGCCCATTAAGCCGAAGGTGACAATCCCCGGTAATATATTGGGAATCATCGAGATCGCGCCAGCCTGGGGAGACCCCAAGCTTATGATCATGAGCACGGTGATAATGATTAACACAAAGCTAAAACTCTTTAACTGAGTCCAGGCAATATGGTCCATTAGCTCCACCGCCAAATTAAAGGTACCGGTTAGCTCAATTCGCATATTGGGGTAGTCGGCCCGCAGCGGTTCGTATATTCGCACCATGTCTTGTTTCAGTTCTTTGAAAAAAGCGGTGTATTCATAAGTGCCGCCATTGCGCAACATAATAGAGATATGGCTGCTGCTGTAATCGTCGTTAACGGTTTCCCGTCGATCGGTCGGATTGGCATTGTTGAACATATACAAAAGCTGCGCTGTTAGGCGCGGATCGTCTGGTATGACTCGGTACTGCTCATCGTTATTGTTAAGTACGCTGTTGGTGTCTTTTACCACATTAGCCAGTGAAAAGGTTTTGATGACTTTGTCGGCATAGTTGGCGGCAATGTGCTGTTGTAGTTCATCGGCGGCCTTCAGCACTCGTGGGTCTTTTAGGGCGTCTGCACTGCCAAAACGGGTAAGCACTTCTAAGCTCATACCCCCCATCATTTCTTCGTCTACTATTTTTAAGGACTGTCGCAACGGAGTATCTTCTCTAGCCATCATGGCGGAGTTGGAGTCGATTTTTAAATTAATCGCGCCAATACACATGACGATAAAAATCACGAGATAGCTGATGACAATAGTTTTACTTCTGCGCTCGGTAAAGTCGCCAATCCATATCATCAGTGGCTGTAAGTCTATCAGTGGCTTCTTGCCTTGCTGCTTGGTCTGCTGCGAACCGCGTAATTTTGGGTGCCACAAGTCCAGTGCGCAGGGTAAGAGTGTGAAGATTAAAATAAACGAAAATATGACAGCCATAGCAGAGGTGGCGCCAAAGACTTGTATTACCGGCATATCGGTTAGTGTTAGCGACAGCATGCCAACGGCGGTTGTTAGTGAGGTGAGTAGAATAGGTAAGCCGGTTTTGCGATAGGCTTTTGTCATCGCGTATTGGTGGTCGGCGCCCTGGCGACAAAATAGCGTGTAGGCGCTCAAAATGTGAACGCAGCTCGCGATGCCTACCGCCAATACCAGCATGACCGTTAGCGTCATCATGGTGGTGTAGCTGACACCTAACCACGCGCCTGCGCCGATCGCCCAAAAGCCAGCGAATATCACAACCAGCAGCGACCACAGCACCGCGCTTAATGAGCGGAACAGGGCCCAAAGCAATATGACAATGAGCAACACCATCATCAGTATTAAGCCGGCCGCTTCGAAGACGCCGTTCATGATGAATTCCATGGTGACGGCGTTGCCGACCAGATAAAAATCGAAATTTGAGTATTTATCTTGGTCTATAACCTCGCGAAGCGCGGCCACGAAATGCATGTATTCGTCTAGCTGAACCCCGACAAATTCCACGTCGTTGGTTTCTGCACTGGCTTCAACCTCTAGCGGAGAGTCTATTTCCAGGCCAAATCCAAAGGCGTCTTCTTGCAGTAGATCGGTACTTTGGGCGTTATCCGTGATTTGAGTTTGCTTAGCGACGGCGCCGATGTTGGTTTTTAAGCTGATACCGCCGTAGCGGAAGTCATTAGAGAAAAACATTCGCGAAAAACTATCTTGTGTGATCGCAATGGCGCGACGTTGCTCGCGCTCCTCAGCGCTGTTGGGAAAATCTGCGCCAATGAGTTTTTTGGAGATCAGGGTGTCGCCGTCGGAAATCTGGTAGCGCGCGTTGTACAGGCTATCAATTTTTACGATGCGCGATAATTCATTCGGCTCTGCTTGGAGGCTAGCGTCTTCTAAGTCTTGATGAAGCTCTGCAATATCGCGTAAGGCCTGTTCGGAAAAGACATCGCCCGATTTGGGTTGGTAGACGATATATACATTGTCGTCGCTGCCGAATAAGCGCCGGTAGGCGTCGCGAATGACAATGGTATCGGCGCCTTTTGGGTACCATGATTCCGGTGCCATATTGATGGTGAAATGCTTGTTAATGCCGGTCGCCATCAATATAGATATGCCCACAAAGACAAGCGAAATAAGCCAGCGATATGGTCTGACGGCCGTTGGAACTTGCTCAAAAAGATCATTAAGGCGATCGAGCAGCTTTTGCATGTGTACCCCGGAAAAAGTGGATTGTAACTTGCGAGCAGGGTACAGACCAAATGGTCGGTTTTCAATAATGATGGAGAAAGTTTCATCCAACTTCGCTAGATAGAAACGTAGATGTCGAGGGAGCGGCGCGCGGGTGGGGTAAGGATATTACTAATGGTCAGACACTTGGACCTCCTAGGCAGACGATGCCGATACCTGTTTTTGTCTGGCCAGGACCTCGCGGGGCAAGGCTTTATCTATGGGAAGTGTCGGTATTCATTGATTTGCGCGGGTTAGCGCTAAAAGCGGCGGGTAAGTACTGCTTTTAAATTTAAACGTCGTTGTATTGTTTCGACTTACATTAATTAACGTCGCGGAATTCCTCGCTAAGCTTTCTCATCAAAAGCACTGTATGGAGGCGCGGTAGTTAAATTTACCGAATGTTCGGTGAGAGGGGGGGCTGTGCTGGCTTATTCGACATGCTCTTTGTTTTTAGTACAGGCTTACGCGGCGCTTTCAGTATTGTGTGCCGAGTGATGGTGGCTCTGATGCTGAACCTTTGTGTATAAAGGGTAGATCGCTAGCAAGATTAATAGGGCGGCAAGGCCTATGCGAGTGAGGGGCTTTTTCAATGTGCTGCGCAGACCGCCGCTCAAGCTGCCGATGCTGACTACCGCTGGCGCTGTACCTAAACCAAAGCAGGCCATAAGGATTGCCGACTGTATTGCGCTGCCGCTTAGGGCCGACCAAGTGAGGGCGCTGTATATGAGTCCGCAGGGTAAAAAACCCCACAAACCGCCTATCGCGATAGCCTTTGCGGGCGAGTCGATCGGAATAAAGCGCTTGGTCACCGGTTGTAACTTTTGCCAAACGCGACCACCTAATTTTTCTAGTAGCATGGCAATTCGACTCCAGCCCGCGATGGATAGCGCCATGATGATTAACATGACGCTGGCGAGTACGCGCAAGACTTGGCTGATAGGGATTAGCTGTGACTGTGCCAATGATCCCAACGCGGCAACTGATCCGCCGATAATGGCGCCGAGCAATGCATAGCTGGAAATCCGTCCTAGCTGAAACAGCAGGTTGTAATAAATACTTTGTAGGCTGCCGGCTGCGTTGCTTTTGGCGATGACGCTGCTGTGTTGGTATTGAACGCTGTGTTTAACAGGTGCTGTAGTTTGGGTTGATGCGCCGAGCAGCCCGGCGATGCCACCGCACATGCCGAGGCAATGGGGGCTGCCAACTAAGCCCAGCAAAAATGCTGCGGAGTAGCTCAGGGCCTGGGGCAAAACCTCAGGCATCATGGTGTGATTCTCCTTGGGGCTGTTGGTGTGGGTCGCGAGGCTTTGTTTTTTCGTCGAATAAAATACGCTGGCCCTCCCTGTCTAGATCGTCAAATTGCTTATTGCCCACTGACCACCAAAATAAAAAAATCGCCAGCCCGAAAAAGACCAGCGCAATCGGTAAAAGGATCATTAAACTAGCCATGACGAACTCCATTTGTTGCCAGAGTCTTAATTTCTTTGGGCTCGGTGCTAGTGGCGCGCGGTTCGCTATCTGTGTGACTGGCGCCGATACGCAATGCGTTCAATACCACCAATAGAGAGCTTAGTGACATGCCCAGTGCCGCGAGCCACGGTGGCACTAAGCCCATAGCAGCTAGGGGCAGGGCGAGCAGATTGTAGAGTAAGGCCCAGCTCAGGTTTTGCAGCAAAACACGTCGACTTTGCTGTGCTTTACTAAACAGGGTGCTGATACTTTGTAACTGGTTATCGAGCAGTACCACATCAGCCTGGGTGCGGGTCAATTCACTGGCGCTGCTCATGGCAATCGAGATGTCGGCGGCGGCAATAACGGGGGCGTCATTAACACCGTCACCAACCATCATTACGATCGCACCGTCGGCTTGTAGTTTTTTAACGTGGGCGAGTTTTTGCGCGGCACTGCACCCGGCTTGATAGTTTTCGATGTTGAGCATACCCGCAATTTCAGCGACTTGGCCGGAATTGTCACCGCTTAGAATATCAATATGCAGTCCCGCCCGCTGCACATTTTGTACTAGTTCTAAAGCGTCGTGGCGAATTTCATCGGCGAGTTGGAAGTGCGCTAAAACTCGTTTTTCATCGGCTAGATAAACATTGAGATGGGAGCTATTGTGCTTCGGCGCTACGCCGCAAAACGCGGCACTGCCAATCCGGTAGTGACAGCCATTGATGGTGCCGCGAATTCCCGCCCCGCTGATTAGCTCACTATTTTCGACATTTAAAGCTACGTCTATTTTTTCATTTCTTTTAAACGCATGGGCAATCGGATGACGTGAAGGTGCTTCGAGAGCAGCGGCTATCCGGCGCGCGGTGTGTTCGTCTATGTCGCCGAACAGGCGGCAAGATATAATGTGGGGGCGGCCCTCGGTGAGCGTTCCGGTCTTGTCGAAAATAAGGTGGGTGACGTTGCGCAGTTGTTCTAGAACACGACCATTTGTCAACAAGATGCCGTGCTTACCTAGGGATTTGATCGCTGCGGTATAGCTGGCAGGTGTTGCTAACGACAGTGCGCAGGGGCAGCTAACTACCAATACTGATAGCATAATAGTAAACGCCAAGCCGTTATCGCGACCGTACCAGTAGGCAAAACTCAGGCCGCTTATTAACAGCACCAGTGACACAAAATGGCTGGCGATGCGGTCGGCGAGCTGCGCTATGGCTGGTTTGCTGCTCTGAGCTTGCTCAAGTAATTGGGTGATTTTGGTCCAGGCGGTATCGGCTGCAACGGCGCTTACCTCAATTTCGAGAGTGCCGTCGAGATTACTGCTGCCTGCCATTACGGCATCGTTTGGCCCGCAGTGTGTGGGCAGAAATTCGCCGCTAAACGCACTGCTCTCTACACTGCTTTGGCCGCGTCGAATAATGCCGTCAACGGCAATGGTTTCACCGGGATGAACGCTGATGAGGTCGCCTACGGCTAGCGATTTCACTGCAACCCACTCAGAGCGGCTGCTGCCAAGCTGGGCAATTTTACGTGCTGACATGGGAAGTGCGGTGCCGCGATGCTGGTACTGGCTGACCCGCAGTTGAAGGTAGCGGCTCAACAACAGGAAAAACGTAAACATGCTGATGGTATCGTAATAGACGTGTTCACCTTGGCGCAGGGTCGCTATCACACTCGCTATATACGCTGCGCTCAAGGCAATGGAGACAGGTACGTCCATGCCTAAATGCATGTGACGTATCGAGCGCCACGCGTTTTTGAAAAAGGGTTGTGCGGAGTAGAGCAGCACAGGCGTGGTAATTAATAGACTGAATAGTCTTAGCAGGGTGCGAGTGCTACTGTCGATGCCTTGAAAGTCACCAGCGTAAAGGCCAATGGCAACCATGCCGACTTGCATCATGCCGATACCGGCGATCCCCAAGCGCCGCAGTAAACCATCCATTTCTTCTTGTAGCTGAACGTCGCGGTTGGCCGCCGACCAGGGCAGGGCCTGGTAACCAAGGGCATTGAAGGCCGTAAAAAGTGCGCTGGGTTTAAGCAGGTCTGGATTCCACTTTACCGTGGCGACGGCATTTTGCAGGTGTACGTTGATGGATTCTACCCCGTCGATACCTTGCAGGTGGTGTTCTATAAGCCACGCACAGGCGGCGCAACGCAAGCCGCCAACACTAAAACGGCTGATCCAATACTGGCCGTCCTTTTGAGAGAATTCTTCGATGAGCGCATCACTATCGAAGCGACTGTAATCGTCACTGCCGCTGCCAGGGGTTACCGCTGCGGCAGAGCGCAAACGGTAGTAGTCGTCCAGCCCCGCGCCGAGTATGCATTCGGCGACGGCCTGGCAGCCTTGGCAGCACACCGATTTCTGCCCACCATCGACCAGCACTGTAAAGTCAGCACCAGCGGGAATTGCTTCGCCACAGTGATAGCAGCCAACACTCATTGCGCCTCCGAGTGTTCGGTCTGATTATTCATAGCGAAATGCTGGCTGAGGTCGGTGTTGAATTCTGTCCTCAGACGCCAGCGGCTATCCTCCTTGCTATCGAAATCCTCCAGAGCCAGATACCAGCGCCCGCTGAGGTTTTCCGTAATCTGCCCGCTGTAGTGGTTGGGACTGTCCTGAAGCAGAACCGTTTTGAAATCTCGGTCTGCATCAGTGGGGTGTTGCCATGTCAGCAGGAGGTGTTTGTAGCTGTGGGGCTTGCTGCTACTCAGGGTGATTTCAATAAAACCAGCTGTGACTCTACCGCTTGCGCTAAGCTGCAGTTGCTGGGCGATTTCGTCTTGTTGAAGATACCGGTTTATCGCTAAGCCGTCTTTGTAGTAATCGTCGCGTACCAGGTTGTCGCCGTGGGTGATGGCAATGACTAAGGTGGCGATACTGGCAATAACAACCGAGCCGGGTAATACGATAAGAAACCAAGGCCAAAATTGCCGGTACCACTTCTGTGGAATGATGGCGTTGATAGGCATAGAAGACTCCGGTGTCATTTGGCTTTACTCGACGGGTGCAAAAAAGCGACTTTTATGGCTGACGATGTCGTCGCTATCATCCAGTCGCTGTGCCATGAAGTGGATTTCGAAGGCACCGTGCAGTTCTTGTTCCGCTGCAGAGCGAAGTGTAATGGGAATCTCGACGACTTCGCCGCTGAGAACCTGGAACTCCACCGAACCGATTAGTGTTAAGTCGTGGGGTGCATCAACCGAGAGCTTATAGTGGTGAGCTTGCTGGGTTTTATTGGCAACCTTGATAGTGTAGTGATTGTCGATATCACCGATTTGACTCTGCATATACAGTGACTGACGGTCGCGCAGTACACTGAGCTCAATGGTTTCTCTGGCCGCAATGCGGTAGCCCAGCAGGCTGCACATGACGAGAACCACAAGAAAATATCCTAGCAGGCGAGGGCGTAAAATTTTTGAGGGTTTGCCGTCAAGGGCGTTTTCGGTGGTGTAGCTAATCAGGTTTTTCGGATAGTTCATTTTGCTCATGACTGAATTGCAGGCATCTATGCATAGGGCGCAGCCAATGCACTGGTATTGCAGGCCATCGCGGATATCGATGCCCGTTGGGCACACTTGCACACAGAGCTGGCAGTCGATGCAGTCGCCGAGCCCGACGTCCTCGGATTTGTCGTTGCGCTTGCGCGAGCCGCGTTTTTCGCCGCGCTTACGGTCGTAGGAAATAATCAGGGTGTCGGGGTCGAACATCGCCGCTTGAAAGCGGGCGTAGGGGCACATATACATGCAGACCTGTTCCCGCAACCAACCCGCATTACCATAGGTCGCGAGGGTGAAAAAGCCAATCCAAAATGCCGCCCACGGGTTCACGTTGAATGTGAAAAAGTCGAAGCTCAGCTCTTTGATAGGCGTGAAATAGCCGACAAAAGTAAAACCAGTGTAAAAGGCGACTGACAACCACATGCTGTGTTTGAGCAGTTTCTTGAGTGCTTTGTGCGTGGACCACGGCGCGGCATCAAGCTTAATACGCTGGTTGCGACTGCCCTCGGTTTTTTGCTCAATCCACATAAAAATACTGGTCCACACGGTTTGTGGACAGGTGAAACCACACCAGACTCGGCCTGCAAAATTGGTTACGGCGAATAAAGTGAAGGCCGCAATGATCAGTAGCCAAGCGAGCATGGTCAGGTCTTGCGGCCAGAAGGTAAAACCCAAAATGTGAAATTGGCGGGCGGGAAGATCAAACAGCACCGATTGCCGATCGCCCCAATGGAGCCACGGCAGTAGGAAATAGCCTGCCAAGAGCGGCCATCCGGTTAGGGTGCGCAGCCGCTGAAAAAAGCCCTCGATCTTACGGGTGTATATTTTTTCCCGCTTTTGATAAAGGTCGATTTCTGACACTTCGGCAGGAACGAATTCCTCAACAGGAATACGATCCGGATCGTGACTTGGGTGCTGCGCATCGTATTGTTGGCTGTTTGCGGTCATTACCTAAACTCGGCAGCGCGGCTGCTAATGTTTGCTGCCTACAACAGGCATGCTCAATTGATAAACATAGGCTGTCAGCAGGTGAATTTTTTCCTCACTTAACTTGTCGTGGTGAGCGGGCATTTGGCCGGATCGCCCCTTGCCGATACTTTGTTTGATTGCGCCAAGATCTCCCCCGTACAACCAGATGTTATCGTTTAGCTTGGGCGCCCCCATCATTTGATTGCCGCCGCCATCTGGGCCATGGCAGGCTGCACATAGCATGGCATACTGGTTCGCCGCTGGGCTGCTGTCGTCGGCCTTGCCTTTGCTCAAGTCACTAAGGTGTTGGCTCATCGATTCCAGTCCATCGGTACCTAACATACTTTCCCATGCGGGCATGGTGCCGTTGCGACCTTGGCTGATAGAGTGGCGAATTTGTTCGGGTTCGCCGCCATATAGCCAATCTTGATCAGTGAGGTTGGGAAATCCGTAACTGCCTTCCGCATTCACGCCGTGGCATATTGCGCAGTTATTGGCAAAAATACGTTTTGCGGTGCGCATTGCTTTCCCGTCGGTGGCGAGGGTGGTGATATCTTTATCCATAAAGCTTTTATAGAGTGCTTCGGTGGCTTGCTCGGCCTGCTGAACTTCGTTCTCCCACTTTCCGACGGAGCTCCAGTGCAACAAGCCGGGAAACTTGCCCATGCCTGGATATGCGATGAGGTAGCCGATAGCAAAAACGATGGTGATAACAAACATCTTTATCCACCAAGACGGCAAAGGATTGTCGTACTCTTCTATGCCGTCGTAGACGTGACCGGTGGTTTGATTCTCTCCGCTCTTGGTGATTTTGCGATTGCTGAAAAGCAGCCACACAATCAGAACGATTGTGATTGTGGTCAGTACGATGATCCACATGCTCCAAAAATTACTCATCGTGCTTCTCCGCAGGCTTGGCACCGAACTTCGGTTTGCCAGTGGGATCGTCTGCTAAAAAAGGCAGCAGGGCGGCGTCTTCAAAATAGGTTTTGCGACTTTTGCGGAAGACGCTAAAACTCAGGCCGATAAAAGCCAGAAATACCAGCAGTGTCGCAATTGCTCTTAGACTGTCTTGATCCATGTGTTCTTTCTCCGCCTAGCGCTTGTACTTGAGCAGCGTGCCGAGTTGCTGCAAATAGGCAATGACCGCATCGATTTCTTTCATGCCCGCCACTTGGTCTGCGGCGCCTTCAATATCGGCGTCGGTATAGGGCACACCCACTTTGCGCAGCGCCGCCATTTTTTTACCGACCATCTCGCCATCGATGTCATTGTTAAATAGCCAAGGGTAGGAGGGCATAATGGACTCGGGTACTACGTCGCGCGGGTTAAATAAATGGGCGCGATGCCACTCGTTGCTGTAGCGCTCGCCTACTCGTGCCAGATCAGGCCCAGTGCGTTTCGAGCCCCATAAAAATGGATGCTCATAAACACCTTCACCAGCAACGGAATAGTGACCGTAGCGCTCGGTTTCAGAGCGCAGCGGGCGCACCATTTGCGAGTGACACACAGTGCAGCCTTCGCGTATGTAAATGTCGCGACCGGTTAATTGCATCGCGTTGAGGGGCTTGAGTCCTTTTATTGGCTCGGTGGTTTCTTTTAAAAACGCTAAGGGCACGAGTTCAACCAGAGCGCCAAAACTGATGGCGATGATGATAAAGACGATCATCAAGCCAATATTTTTTTCTACTAAATCGTGATTCATGCTGTCACCTCCGCTGAGCTTTCAACCACAGCCAAGTCGTCGCCATTGCGGATGGTCTGCCACACATTCCACGCCATCACCAACATGCCGATCAGGAATATGCTGCCACCGAAGAAGCGCACAATAAATCCAGCTTGGCTGGCTACAACAGACTCCACAAAGGTGTAAGTCAAACTGCCGTCGCTGTTGTAGGCACGCCACATCAGGCCCTGAATAATGCCGTTCACCCACATCGAGGCGATGTAGAGCACGGTGCCGATGGTGGACAGCCAAAAGTGCAAGCTGATAGCGGGGATGCTGTACATTTTAGTCTTGTCGAATAGCACCGGTATTAAATGGTAGATGGTGCCAATTGAGATCATGGCCACCCAACCCAGCGCGCCGGAGTGAACGTGGCCGATGGTCCAGTCTGTGTAGTGGGAGAGTGAGTTAACGGTCTTGATCGACATCATTGGACCTTCGAAGGTAGACATACCGTAGAAGGACAGCGACACAATGAGAAAACGCAGAATGGGGTCGGTGCGCAATTTATGCCAGGCACCGGACAGCGTCATTATGCCGTTGATCATACCGCCCCACGACGGCGCCAACAGAATCAGCGACATCACCATACCCAAGCTCTGCGCCCAATCGGGCAGGGCGGTATAGTGTAAATGGTGAGGGCCAGCCCAAATATAAACGGCGATCAGAGCCCAAAAGTGCACAATAGATAAACGATAGGAATAGACCGGACGCTCAGCCTGTTTGGGGACAAAGTAGTACATCATGCCCAGGAAACCCGCGGTTAAGAAAAATCCCACCGCGTTGTGGCCGTACCACCACTGCACCATGGCGTCGACTGCGCCAGCGTATACCGAGTATGACTTGGTCAAGCTGACTGGAACCGCCAGGCTATTCACAATATGCAGCACCGCGACGGTGACAATGAAGGCTCCGTAGAACCAGTTGGCCACATAGATATGGCGCATTTGGCGCTTCATGATGGTGCCGAAAAACACAATGGCGTAGGCGACCCAGACGATGGTGATTAAGATATCAATCGGCCACTCTAATTCGGCGTATTCTTTGGAGGTGGTGTAACCCATTGGCAGCGAGATGGCCGCCAATACAATGACTAGCTGCCAGCCCCAGAATACGAAAGGGATGAGCGGGCCGCCAACGAGGCGCGCTTGGCAGGTGCGCTGCACCACAAAAAAAGACGAGCCCATTAGAGCGCAACCGCCGAAGGCAAAAATCACCGCATTGGTGTGCAGTGGTCGCAGTCGGCCAAAACTGAGCCAGGAGGTTTCAAAGTTAAGTGCCGGCCAGACCAATTGGGCCGCCAGCAAAACCCCTACTGTCATACCGACAATGCCCCAGACGACGGCCATCACCGTGAACATTTTCACGGCGCGATAATCGTACTGGGGTTGCTGGAGTTGAGAGTCCATATGGATTCCTTAGGTCGTAAAGTACAGAAAGATCGTTAAATTCAGCTAGTGATTTTGCCGCTAGCCGTCGATAAAAACGGGCGCCAAGCCTATTTCCCAAAGCATCACAACACCGCCCATGAGAGCCATGAAAATCACCATGCACACCCCAACCACGGCGGACGCGTAAAGAAAACCGCGCTCGGCGGGAATATCCATGACGGTGGGAATGCCGACATACAAGAGGTAGACGGCCCAGCTTAAGCCCGCGATCCCCAGTAACATGTCTAGCCAAAAAATGGGGTAGAAGCCGCACAGTCCCACGATAAAAAGGGGCGTGGCGGTGTAGCTGGCCACCACCATGCCTTTCGTCATCGAAGAATTGCTGCCGTAGGTTTCGGCCATCCAGTGAATGAAGTAGCCAATGATGGCGAGGGAGGCCAGCATGACAAGGTAAAACGCGATTACAATCCGCATTGCGCTGGCTTCGGTCATCAGCACAATTTCACCGTCACCGACGGTCCAGCCTTGCTTGGTGACGCCGTAGTACCACGCCAGTGACGGGCCTATAGCCAGAATGACGGAGTACAGCAGCTTGCTGGCCAGCGCTGAATTCGGTAAACGACTTACCGCATGCCACTGATCGCGGGGGTTAAATAGAAATCCAAATGGGTTGCTAACAAAAGTCGCCACGGTTCGCTCTCTTAAGATCATCCAGTGATATCTGGCAGGATAGCCAATAGGGTGAGCGGGTCTTTTGATCTACGTCAACTAATTGCTTGTTTGGGCAATAATAATTTTGACTCTACTTGCCGGGCGTTAAATTAATCAATTAATGCCCGAGTGAGGCAATGCGTTTCAATTCGTCGATGTCTAAAACCTCGAGCTCTTTTTTATCAATTAAAATCAGCCCCTGTTTGGCAAAACGGCTGAATACGCGGCTCACCGTTTCTATGGTCAGGCCGAGGAAATTGCCGATATCAGTGCGGGACATAGGCAGGCGAAAATGTAATGGCGATAAATTGCGACGGGCATTGCGCGCAGAAATACTCACGAGCAGAGAGGCTACTCGCTCGTCCGCCGTATGTTTGCTCAGCATGGTAATGTGGCGCTGATCTTCAACAATTTCCTGGCTAAGTAGCTTGAAAAAATGCTTTTGCATATTTGGGAGTTTGGCGCTTAGGTCTTCTATATTCGAAAAGGGAATCTCACAGATGGCAGACACCTCCATGGCGACCGCCGAGTTGGCGTAGCGGTTGTGACCAATACCGTCCATGCCAATTATTTCGCCGGGCAAGTAAAACCCGCTCACTTGTTCTTCTCCGCCATCTGACACGCTATAGGCCTTAACCGAGCCAGATCGCACCGCAAATACTGACGAGAAAGTATCGTTCTCACGGTAGAGGTGTTGGCCTTTCTGCAGCGGACGGCCACGCTGCACTATTTCATCTAGTTGAACAATTTCTTCCTGCGCTAATGCGAGTGGTAGGCAAATCGCACTCAAGCGGCAGCTGGTGCAGTTGATTGCGGCATTGTGCGGGCAGTTTTTGTTTGACGGCGCGTTTTGCTTGCTGACGGCAATCACGGTAGGCATTCCCTTGTTGCGTGTTTGATAGCACAGGATGATACCTACTCTCACGTCATTGCGGTAAAAATTCAAGTGTTTAGTCTGATTTAATCCATGCTCGCTGTATTCATTAAATCAGTAATGGCTTTTAAGCACCGCCGCTTAAATCGTTTTGGAATAGCTTTGCGTCTGAGTTTTTAAGTATTGGTCAAACACCATACATACATTACGTAACATCATTCGGCCGAGTTCGGTGACGGTGATACCCGCGTGTTCGATGATGATTAAGCCATCTTGCTGCATCTCCTCAAGTTTCGGCTGAATATCGGCGAACTTCTCCCAGAATGATATGTTAAATTTTTCGGCAAAAATCTGAGTGGAGATATTCAGATTGCAGGCCAGCTGCATAATGACGTAGGCGCGCAGTTGATCTTCCGGGGATTTGATGAGGCCTTTGTCAACGGGGAGTTGGCCGGCGTCCAGTTGGCGGTAGTAATCCGTTAGATCTTTGCTGTTTTGGGCGTAGCAGTCGCCGATGGCACTAATGGCAGATACCCCGATACCCAGTACGTCTGGTGCTAGTGTCGTTGAATACCCTTGGAAGTTGCGCTGCAAATGCCCCTCTTTTTGGCAGCGGGCAAGTTCATCATTGGGACGAACAAAATGATCCATACCGATGTATATATAGTCCGCCGCAATTAAGCGCTCATTGGCAAGGCGGAGCATGGCGAGTTTTTCCACACTGCTCGGCAGCGTGTGTTTTTCGATAGTCCGTTGGGCCGGAAATCGCGCGGGCAAGTGCGCATAGTGATACAGGGCAATTCGATCTGGCAGCAGTGCAATGACGTCATCCAGGGTGCGGTTCAAGGTATCGCAGTTTTGCTTTGGCAAGCCGTAGATGAGATCAAAGCTAATTGAGCTGAAACGATAGGATCTGGCCGCGCCGACAAGTTCTGTAATTTGCTCTGTTCGCTGGGTTCGATTGATGGCCCGTTGTACGTCGGGGTCAGTGTCCTGGATACCAAAACTCAGACGATTAAAGCCCAGACCACGCAGCAGCGCTAGTCGATCTGGCGTTACGGTACGCGGATCAATTTCAATACTGTATTCCCGCTGTTTACCGTCGCCTAAATTAAAGTGGCAGGCTAATAAGTGAATTAATTCAGTTAGTTCGGCGTCGTCGAGGTAGGTGGGAGTGCCCCCGCCAAAGTGCAACTGAGACACTTGCCGCGTGTTGCCAATGCGCTGGGATAAAAGCGCAATTTCGATGGCAATATGGTCTAGATATTCTCGGCCAGCCCCCGGTTTTTTAGTCACCACTTTATTGCAGCCGCAGTAGTAGCAAAGCCAGCGACAGAAAGGTACGTGCACGTAAAGCGACAGGGGCGCGGCGTCGTTGCGGGCGGTAGCTAAATGCTGCTCGTAGTCAGCAACCGTAAATTGCTCGCTAAACTCTAGTGCGGTTGGATAGGAGGTATAGCGAGGCCCCTGCGTACTGTATTTTGCAATCAAGCCGGGATCCGTTCCGCGCACGGCGCTAGCGCGTGGTTCCGTGGGTGTCGCGATACTGGCCATAGTTAATGCAATCCGATACTGGTTAAGATATGGCTTTGGTTTAGTTGCTCAGATCTATCGATGTACTCTGACTGAGTGGGGACTTCACGATTTGCCTGATTTCCTCGCAAGGCCTCGTTGACGGTTTGCCAGTCCTGTTCGTTGAAGCGCTCGGAAATAGCCGCAAAAATATTCCGCTCTTCGTGAATATGGGATATTTGCTTGCAACAATAGTGTCGACTTAGCAGTAATACTCTTGTAGACGGCTTAAGATCCGCGTGTCTAAATTCGCTGTATATAAGCGCTAATTGGGCGCTGAGACTCTCAAGGCGTGGATGGTCTTTCAGGAGCTTGGTAACCGCAGCGGTATTGATATGCTCTTTGCTTAGCAGCTGCTGAAATAGCACATCTTCTGTTGGGTGATGCCATACCTCGGGATAAACCTGAATATAATCGAGAATCTCTAATATGCGATCACAGTTAGCGCTGCCTTTTTCTAGGCCTGTTAATTGGTCGATCTCTTTACTCAGCAGATACATCATTCTCAAAATGCGCTGATGATCTTGTTCCAATTGCTCCAATATATAGTGCATGGCCATAACTCTCTGGGTGCCGACTAGCTCAGCGATGATGTTTCCGTCTATGGCTTCGAAATCTATCAAGTTCCAGTTTGCTGGAGTTTGATATGAATCAAATAGTCTGCGGTTAACACACAAACGCGCTGTAATATGGTTTATCTTTCGGCCGGTACACCAAGTGGCTTTAGTCGACGCCGTTGCGATTAAAGGTGAGCGGAATTGCTTTTGCGCGTAGTGTCGGAGATGCGCAATAGGACATGAAAATCCATTTGCTTGTCGATCTTGTGCTGCGTGAGCTTTTGGTGCCGCGATGAAGTGGTTAGGTCGTACGGCAGCACCCGGTGCGTTGTGGTGTGGCCGGAGAGTGGTATTTCCAGTATGGCGTCTATTGCCGCTGCGGGGTAAGAAGGTCTAGGGTCACTGAGATTTATGAAAACATGAAAGCAGGGAATGAAGGATGAAACAGTACAAAGACACATTGCGCGCCTTGCAAATTGAGCTGGTTAAATTACAGCGTCATTCTATTGCCAGTAATAACCGCATAATGGTGATTATTGAAGGTCGCGATGCGGCTGGCAAAGACGGCGTCATCAAGCGAATAGCTGAACATTTAAGTCCGCGAGAAACCCGTGTAGTCGCTCTGGGTAAACCGACCGCACGCGACGAAGCAAGCTGGTACTTCCAACGTTATGTACCGTATTTGCCGGCGTTTGGCGAGTTCGTTATTTTTAACCGCAGCTGGTACAACCGTGCCGGCGTAGAGCGGGTTATGGGCTTTTGTAGCGAAGCGGAATACCAGCTGTTTTTCCGAATGGTAGCGCCCTTTGAGCACATGCTGATCGATTCCGGTACTCAGTTGCGGAAATATTTTTTAGATATAGACAAAGAAGAGCAGCAAGCTCGCCTTCTCGCTCGTGAACAAGACCCACTTTCAAACTGGAAAATCAGCCCTATTGATCGCGAAGCGCAAAGCAATTGGGGACTTTACAGTCAAGCCCGCAATGATATGTTGCGGCGAAGTCACAATGATATCTCGCCCTGGATGATTGTGAGGGCTAATAATAAAAAAGCGACACGCATAAATTTAATTAAGGACCTGCTGTCTAGTCTCGACTACGATGATAAAGATGAAAAAATTTTACACGCTGATTCAAATCTGATTCAACGCTACAATGAAGACATGTTAGAAAGCGGGTTTTTGCTTGACTAATGCGAGCCAAAATAGATCGGGCGAAAGTTATGCGTCGTCCCTTGAGTCCAGCGTTGAGTCGTTAAGAAATGTGAGCAGGCCCTAACACCGTCGCGAGTTACATAACTTACTGCGTTTATAAAATAGGCGATATGCTCACGGGAACGGAATGCTTGGAAAAAATGGGAATTAGTTTTCGTCTGACCGACTGGAGTCACCACCTTTTTAATCCCCTTTCGTTTTTCAGGCCACAATGAAGATCATCCTGTCAGGTCAGAGTGATATATTGCCTGAATTGTTACAACTAGCTGTTTGAAAAAATTGAATCTGACACAAGAGAAGGTGAATGATGAATAGAATGAAACTGATGAAATTTCACGCGTTGTTGGCGGCTTTTATATTGCCTGTCGCGACAATGTTCATGGTTACGGGCGCTTTATACACTTGGAATGTAAAAGGCAGCTACACTGACGATGTATATGAAATACAACTCAGCAAGCCCATTCAGTCAGATGCTAGCGAGCTAGCAACCCTTGCTCAGTTAGAGCTCAAGAGGCTAGCCACTAGTTACCCTGAGGGCGAGCCAAAGCTCAAGGTTTATGGTAATCATTTTCTCCTTGAGTGGACGGGTTCCTCTAAAGACGTGATTTTAGAGCCAACTGATAATGAGCTGATTGCCAAACTCACCGTCAAAAATACGAGTTGGTACAGAAATTTAGTTCAGCTCCACAAAGCTAAGGGAGGCATAGCTTTTAAAGTTTATGCTGCGGTATTTGCCGTTTCCATCCTCGCTTTACTTGTTTCGGGTTTTATTATGGCGTGGCAAACCCCCAAAATTAAACGCCTTACTTTAATAACATCGCTTGTTGGCTTATGTTCTTTTATGATTTTGGTATATTAAGGCACCTCTGATTAATTCGGTAATGTCTCAACGGAGCCTCTGGCGTGCACTGGCAAGTGGTGCGGCACTCCGACGCGATGCGAAGATTAAGGCTGGTTGTCCTTAATGAGAATCGCAACGCAGTCCAGTGTGCGCCAGAGGCCCGCCCTTCGGGGCTTAGCCAAATGCGGCTCCACTGCGTTGCCGCCACTTGAAAGGCAACCAGCATTCCTTCATGGCGGCGCCTTGTTGAGCCACTTTTGGCTAAGCTTGAGATATCACCGAATTAATCAGAGGTGCCTTAAGTTAAATGGCTTAACAAGCGACTCAAATACTCCGCTGGACGCTCACTGCGTTGACGGCGTGAGCTGGACGAATAGGAGCTTGCAATGGAAAAGTGGATTACCTTCTGCCTGGTGGTGGTAGGGCTGATAAATATTATCCCTGTAGTCGGCGTTATCTCCGGTCAAAAGATAGAGTCCGCATATGCCGTTACCCTTGCCGGAAATGACCTAATAATTTTGTTGCGTCATCGCGCCTTACTTTTCGGCATTCTGGGAGGCTTCATTCTTTTTTCAGCCTTCAATCCTTTTTACCAATTAGCCGCGATGATCATGGGCGGTATCAGTATGATTGGCTTTGCAATACTTGTGCTGGGCACTGGCGGGTATAACGACGCCATCGCTAAAGTGCTTTACGTCGACATTCTGGGTGTCGTGTTTCTACTTGCGGCGGCGGTGTTGAAGTATGGCCTTAAAGCGAGTTAACAAGGCAATGTAGTTTGACATCAAAACTGCAGCGCGCTTATACATCGCCGCGACATGTCTTTATTTGTAAAGCACATTTTATACATAGCAAACACGCCACCCGCCGATTTTGAATTCGCTCTTCCAACAATAATCCTTGCTGTAGCCAGACTCGTAAACACTCATCGTTTAGCGCGCCTGCAATGTCCGCTGCGCGGCTAGCTATCGCAAGCAGGCTCGCCATGCGCGCGGTGATCTCCCGCAGTGGCGACGGAATGCGGCGGAGAAGGCTGCGTTGCTGGTGTAGCCGAGTTCCTGCGCGATTTCGCCAAGGGGGCGCTCGCTAGAGGCGATCAGTGCGCGTGCCCGTGCCATTAGTATCTTCTGGGCGTAATTGCTAGGGCTTTCGCCAATCGACTCCTTAAAAGCGCGCATAAAATGATAGCGACTGAGGCCACATAGCGCAGCCATTTCAGCGACACTGGGAGGCGCGCCTAATTGATCAAGTCTGGCAAATACCAGGCGTAAGTGGCGGGGTGCCAAGCCGCCGCGATGCGGCAGCTCGCGGTGTTTGGCGTCGTGTATATAGCGTGACAGATCGACGGCAATGGTGGTGAGCAAGGCCGATATCAGCGTTGCTGAATCGCTGGATTGATTGGCGACTTCGTCGGCCAGGCGCATCATGGCGTCTTCAATTCTAGGGGCGTGAATGTCGAAGCAAGCCTCTAGCTGCGCTTCGTCGAGTTCACTTGTTGTGATGCCCAAATCTTGCAGTGTTTTCGTGTTAAAGCGACAGCGAATCGTGTGGTATTTGCCCTGTGATACGCGCACCTCAAAAGGAATGTCGGCCGGACGAAAATTGAGGGTGCCAAAGCGGCGGAAACGCGGTGCCTTGAAGCTGGTGTAGCGACCTTCAGCCTGTTCTAGCAGGCGTGATAGGCCAAGGGATAACACCGAGTGTTGCTCGGTGACAACGATTGTTTCGGCCTGCAATTCGGGGAATGCACACAACTCTACCTTTGCGCTGGGTAATTCAATGGCGTGAATCACCAAGTTTGCTTGGGTCTGCGCCTGCTTAACACTGATTGGCTTTGTTTTTATTGTCATATTTAGAATTTAACATATAGTGCTAAAATTAACGAGATAGTGCTCTTATTGCGTGGTTATGCTCCTGTAGCCATTGCCCTAATTATTCACCGCGCCTTTAATGTAAAAAAATAATAAATCTAAGGGACGGTGATGACAAAGTCTCGGAGTGAATCACTCCCTGTTGATGAAATAACGGCCGACACTATTCTGCAAGGTGTCGACCTGTCTGGGCAGGCTGCGATTGTAACGGGGGCAAGTTCTGGCTTGGGTATTGCCATTGCGTCGGCGCTGACGGGTGCCGGTGCTGATGTTACCTTGGCCGTTCGCGATATTGTCGCCGGTGAAAAGGTGGCGCAATCCATCGCTCGTAGTCGAGGCGTTAAAGCACCGGATGTCGCCTATATCGATTTGCTAAACGCAACGTCGATACGGGCGTTTGTCGATAATTTTGGTGATCGTCCACTCAAGTATTTAATCAATAATGCCGGTCTTATGGCGCCGCCGCTGACTTACTCCACTGACGAGTTTGAAAGCCAGATGGCGGTAAATTATTTCTCACCATTTTTGTTGTCAGAACTATTACTTACCAATCTCCAAGCTGCTTCACCGGCGCGGGTAATTACGGTTTCCTCCGGTTCCCACCATTTATCTGAGCTGCGCATGGATGATTTACATTATCGCCGCCGACCCTATGAAAAATTTGAAGCCTATGGCCACGCTAAGCTTTGCGCCAACCTACTGGCGGTGGAATATAGCCGGCGTTATACCGAGCGTGGAGTAGTAATGCACGCGGTGACACCGGGCGGTGTGGCCACGAACTTGGCGCGTCATACCAGCTTTGAGGACGCGCTAAAGCAGGGCTGGATTAAAGAGGACGGCAGCTTACCTGGTGGTCCCTTGCGGAGTATTGAGCAAGGGGCGGCCTCACCGATTTGGGCTGCGGTTTCTTCAGAGTTGGAGGGCAGGGGCGGTTTGTATATTGAAGACTGTGCTGTCGCGCCTATCTGGAATGCCTCGATTCCCAAATGCTATGGCGTGACGGCTAAATCAATCGATCCCGATGACGCTCGTCAACTTTGGGAAATGACCTACCCACTTATTGAGCGCGCCGGGAGACAAGCATGACAGCGGAACATAAGGACCAAGCTCGGGGCCATAAGCAAACATCGGACGCGCAAAATAGTAGTTCAAAAATAGCGGCTGAGGCGCAGCGTTGGCAGGAGCAAACCCGCGCGCCATTTGTGTCGGAAAACCCGGAGCGCCGCGAGTCATTCGAGACGCAAGCGCTGAAGTGGCCAATAAATCCCCTGTATTCGCCGGCAGATTTAGAGGCCTTGGGCTTCGATTACATGAAGGATCTTGGCTTTCCCGGCGAATATCCTTATACCCGTGGCACCAAAGCAAATGGGCATCGTTCCAATTTTTGGACCATGACTCAGGTGACCGGCTTTGGCAAAGGGGAGGAGTGGGCAAAGCGGGCGCGTTATATGTTAGATCAGGGTTTGTCGGGCCTGATTTTAGAACACGATCTGGCGACCACCAATGGCTATGACAGCGACGACCCGATTGTTGAGGGAGAGGTGGGGCGGGCGGGAATGGCGCTGGACAGCCTTGAAGATCTTGAAAAAGCTTTCGATCTGCCCTTTGATAAATTGCAGTACTTAATGAGCGTTTGCAATGCTCCGCAGCCGGTCAATTTGGCGATGATTATTGCCGCGCTAGAGAAGAAAAACGTCGATCCAAAAGAATTTGTTTTGCATATTGTGAACGGTATTTTGATCGAGTATATCTGCGTCGGGCGTTATATCTATCCGCCGGAACACGGTCTGCGCCTAGCGACGGACTGCATCGAATATATTATTCGCCATCACCCCAATTGGGCGCCTATCTCTATTATCTCTGCGCAGCTTCAGCCAGCCAAGGCGAACCCGGTTCAAGAGATTGCGTTTAGCTTGGCGATAGCCTGCGCCTACATCGACGAGACCTTAAAGCGGGGCTTTGATATTGATACGGTCGCACCTTATTTTCATTTTGTTGTGAATGTCGATATGGATTTCTTTGAAGGCATCTGCAAGCTGCGGGCGTTTAGGAAATGCTGGGCACGGTTAATGAAAGAGCGCTATGGCGCCACTAATCCAGACGCCATGAAAATCCGCATGATGACCTCGCCAACCACCATCGCGTTAACTCTGCAGCAACCACTCAATAATATTGGTCGTCTCGCGATTATGGCAACCGCCTGTGCGCTGGGAGGCGCGGGCGACAATATGACAACGCCACTGCACGATGAAGCCCATTCACTCCCTGCCGAGGAAGCCATTCGCGTTGGCGCTGCGCTTCAGCACATTGTTGCCCATGAAACAGGGGTGGCAGAAACCATCGATCCCTTGGCGGGTTCTTATTATGTCGAAACCTTAACCAAGCAAATGGAAGATGCCGCCTTTGCCGAAATGGACAAAATATTTGATATGGGTGGCGCGGTTAAAGCCATCGAGAAAGGCTATTTTCAGCGCGCTTTGGGGCGCGAGCAGTATGAGCGCAATAAAGATGTTGAAGAGGGGCGCCGCAAATGGGTCGGTGTAAATCACCTTAAATTGGCAGAAGAAAAACGTGAAATCGAAATTTTCAGACTTAATGACGCGATGGAGGAAGAGCAAATTGCCAAAGTCAGGGAGCTGCGTGAGCGCCGAGATCAGGACGCTGTGAATGCTGCGCTGGCAAAGGTGAAAGCGGCCGCAATCAATGGCGACAATATGGTGGTGTCGTGTTTAGAGGCGGTAAAAGTTTACGCAACGCATGGCGAGTTATGTCATGCCATGCGCGAGGTATTTGGTGAATACCATGCCGACAGCCAGCTGGGTGGGTTTTAAGATGCTAAAGAAAACACGTCCACTGCGCATATTGTTGGCCAAATTAGGAATGGATACCCACACCGTTGGTATTACCGTTATTGCCCACGCGCTGCGTGAAGCGGGAATGGAAGTTATTTTCACGGGCTTAAAACAGACACCCGATATGGTGGCGGCGGCAGCGGTGCAAGAAGACGTGGATGTGGTGGGTATTTCCACACTGTCGGCGGGCCACACTCGCAGTTTACCGAAGCTCGCTCGTCTGCTCAGGGAAGCGGGGGCGGGAGATAAATTGCTGCTTGCCGGTGGAGTGATTCCGGAGGAAGACCGACAACTGCTGGAGGACGCAGGTGTAGATCGAATTTTTACCATGGGCTCAGATACCCGAGATATTGTTGCCTATCTTCAGGAGTGGTGGTTGAACAAGTCGGAGTCCACTGAGGTATGACCGCCATTGCGGACAATATCAACGATCTATCCAGGCAAATACTCGCCGGCAATATTGGCGCGGGAGCGCGGGCTATACGCTGGCTGGACGATGGTGATCCGCGCGGCGCAGACGTACTGTCATTGATATTTCCACACACCGGCCGTGCGCACCTTATTGGCATTACCGGCCCACCGGGCGCGGGTAAGTCCAGTTTAACGAATACCTTAATAACAGAGCAGAGACGGCGTGGCCGCCGAGTGGGTGTGATTGCTATAGACCCCTCTAGCCCCTTTACCGGTGGTGCGATTTTAGGAGACCGGGTGCGAATGGCGCAACACACTGTTGATCCAGATGTGTTTATTCGATCGATAGGCACACGCGGTCAGGCAGGTGGTTTATCTCGGTCAAGCCACGATGCCTGTCTGGTGCTGGACGCCATGAATTACGATGTGATTTTTGTTGAAACGGTCGGCGTTGGGCAGGACGAAATTGATGTGGTCGCGCTGGCGCATACCACCTTAATCATTGGTGTCCCGGGGCTGGGTGATGAGGTGCAGGCGGTAAAAGCGGGCTTGATGGAGGCCGGTGATATTTTTGTGATCAATAAGGCAGATCGCGATGGCTACGACGATACCTACCGCCAGTTTGAATTGATGTTGCATCTGCGCGCGGAATCCGTCTCTAGGAATGAAATAGATAAGAAGGCTAGCGCGTGGTCGCCGCCGCTATTGCGGGCAGTTGCCAAGCGTGCAGAAGGCACTGTTGAGATCGTCGACGCGACAGATGCGCATCGCGAATATCTGCAAAACAGCGGTCACTTTGTAAAGCGTTCAAGTCATCGCGAACGCGAGCAGTTTATTTGTTTATTACGAGAGGCGGTCGTTGACGAAATTATGGAAGGTATGGATGAGGGAATTTTGAATCGTATTCTACGTCGCGAAATTGATCCGTATACAGCAGCGAGTCACGAGCTTGCGCGATGGAAGGGCAACACCACGTCATGATGAAATCTATTTGTGCACTCAGTCGCCGTGCTGATTTTAGCCGCGAGGCATTTCAGCATTACTACGAAAATAATCATGCTCCCTTAGCGATTAAGCATTTTCCCTTTACACGCTATGTCAGAAACCATGTTGTGGATCAGCCTGATATTGGCTTTGACACTATCTCTGAATTTTGGGCCGACGATGTAGCTAGGCTGATGGAATTAATGACGGGGCCGGTTGGCGACATTTTGCGGGAAGATGAACGGCGATTTATGGATCAGTCCAAAATAGCGCCTGGTGTCTCGGAAGAACACGTCCTCGCTTCAGGTCTGGTAGCCAATGAGCGATATGCGGTGTTACTCAACTGGGATGACGAGTCCTTTGACTTAAGTCAGTGGGCTAAGGCGCTGGCTGCCTCGCAACCGAATTGCTCTATCGATGTGGTTAGTTCCTGGCAGCAACCTGCCTTCCCTGCCAGAGCGGTACTATGGACATTAGATAATCACCGGCCATCGTCATTACCCAGTTCGGTAACTAGCAAGTTTGTGAAAGTGCGAAGAGTGGAAACCGATCCGGAGATGTTATTAGCCAGCCGAGGGGCTAGCAGTTTATGAGCCTGGAAATGACCGGTCGCACCGCTGTTATTACCGGAGCCGCCAGCGGCATCGGCAAGGCCTTGGCGATTGCCGCTGCCAAGCGCGGCATGAACTTGGCCTTGGCAGATAATAACGCAGATGCTTTGGGTTTGATGGTTGATGAACTGGGTGATCAAGTCTCTGTTATTAGCGCGGTGGTCGATGTGCGAAAGCGAAGCGATTTGACGGCTTTTGCTGACAGTGTGAAGGGGCAGTCTATTGCCTTGGTGTTTGCCAATGCGGGCGTGATGCGCGCGGGTACGTCTTGGGAACTTAGCGAAGAAGATTGGGATGTGGTCTTTGATGTTAACGTCAAAGGGGCAATGAATACGGTCAGTGCGTTTATGCCGCATCTGCTTAAACAAGAGCTGCGGTCGCGAGTGGTGTTTACCGGTTCAATTTCCGCCTTTATGGCGAGCGAAAACTTGAGTTGCTATTCAAGTAGCAAACACGCCTTGTGGGGTATTGCCGAGGCGATGCAGCTCGAACTGACTGCTAAAAAAGCACCAGTTGATGTGTCTTTTCTTGCGCCTTCGGGGGTTAAAACTTCGCTGGCGTCAGCGCCGTTAAGTGGGGCCTGTGCAGAAAGCCAGAAAGAAATTGACGGCCTGCTAGCGGCTTTCGGTGTGCCCGCAGAAGAGATCGCCGAGAAAACATTTAGTGATTTGCAAGAAAATAAATTTTGGATATTTCCGCAGCCAGAATTTAAGCCGGTGATGCTGGCACGTGTGCAAAATATTAGCGAGGAGCGCCAGCCAATTAAGTAGTTGTTACATAAAAGTCAGGCATGGGGGATATGTAAGCTGAGGTAGTAAAGGACTAGTGGTATTAGTAGAAGGCATTGGTAAAAAATAAAAATAAATACAATAAAAGGTTGTGAGCTTATGAAAATAATAAAATCACTGACGGTGTTTGTTCTGGTTTGCCAGGCAAATTTCGTCCACGGCGCCGAATCATCAGCAAATGACAAGCCTATTGCAGATGCGGCTGTTGCTAAAAAAGGCGGGGCGGCCAAGTCTGGCATGCTCGAAGAAATATTGGTGACGGCCAGAAAACGATCAGAAAATATCCAGGAAACCCCAGTAGCAATTACCGCATTCAGCGGCGATGCGCTGCGGGCGCAAGGTATTTTAACCGCGCAGGACTTGGCTAAGTCGGTGCCGAGTTTACAAATTAATGACAGTACCGCGCCGCAAATTTTTATCCGCGGAATTGGGCAGCGCGCGGGTCTCGCTCGCTTTGATCCCTCGGTAAGTGTGTATCTGGATGGTATTTTTATTCCCAGACCAGACGGCCAGTTATTGGACACCATTGATATTGAAAGCGTGCAGGTTCTGCGCGGTCCACAGGGTACCTTGTTTGGTAAAAATAATACCGGTGGAGCCCTGGTGTTTAGCCTGGTAAAGCCGGGCGGTGAGGGTAATGACTACGTGGAGGGCGCGCTGGGAAGCTACTCAGAGCAACGCTTTAGAGCGGGTTTTGATATTCCTATTACGGATAAGTTGAACAGCCGGCTCGCTATAAGCTCACAGCGCCGCGACGGCTTTTTGCACGATATTTCAGGCGCTGAAAATCAATCTTTAGATCGTTTGTCATTTATTTTTCAAACCGATTGGATGCTGAGTGACAGCGTCTCTATCGACTCATTAGCCTACTTCGGCAAGATTCGGGAACGCTATCCTTCATACCATTGTAAGATCGTGAACGACGACGCACTGTTCGTGAATGGTCTAGGTATTTTGTGGGCGGGCGATACCGATCCAAGTAATCCAACTGCCTACAAAGATAACTGTAATGCGAATAGCCGCGACGCCTTAAAGGACCTCAATACCAATCAAGGAGACAGTCAGCGCCAGAAAAAAGCGCAGGATGTGATGTTGCTCGCGTCGACCCTAAACTGGCAAATCAGTGAAGACTATAATCTGAAAGCGATTCTTGGCTATCGGGATGCAACTAAAATTGGGCCTCAAACCCAAGCCGACGAGGGTGGTCCAAAATCGTATTTCAGAGGGATGGTACTGGGAGACAACGAGCAAGAATCCTTAACCGCGGAGTTGCAGCTCAACGGTAGCGCGTTTGACGGTGGTGTTGATTTTACAACGGGACTGTTTGTTCAGAGCGAGTTTAAAAGTGAAACCTTCCTGACTAGTAATGAGTTGATTGGAGCTGAAGCTCTGCCTTTCATCGCCTTGGCGGCGGGGCAGTCGGGTGTTGATGTGAGTGCGTTGAACGGTCTGCTTGACGCCTTGAGCGTGCCAGGTGGCACTTTGCCGGTAGTCGCTGGAGCCCTACCAGTATCTACCTTGCAGGATTTTGAAATTGAAGGTGAGACCTATGCGATCTTTTCGCAGGCGACGTGGCATATCACCGACAATTTAGAATTTACCTTCGGTGGACGTTATACCGAGGAAGTTAGACGCTCAGACTTATTTACCCAAACGGCTAATCTTGAAGAGATCTCCAGCGTGATAAGTGCGGCTAATCCGCGTTTTGTGCCGGTATTACCTTCCTTAGGCGCCTTCGCCTATTTGGGTTCATGGGCTGAGGATCCTATTCAGATTGCTAACGATATCCTTCGCAATGCCTATCCCGGTGAAATTGGTGCACCTTTAAATCCTGCTGTTAAAGACGAGCTCGATAGTGTGTTCAGAGAGTTTACGCCCATGACCTCATTGGCTTGGGTGATACCGGAACAATGGCTGTTCGACTCGCCCGTAAATTCAATGATGATGTACGGCACCTGGAGTAATGGTTTTAAATCTGGCTTTCAAGAACCCTTTGGTGTTGATGGCTTAATAGAAGTGGCCCCCGAGCGTTTAGAAAACCGTGAAATCGGGCTTAAGATTGATGCCTTTGATAATTCGCTGCGATTAAATATTGCACTGTATTCGATGATCTTCGAAAACATGCAGTTAATTACCGTGAGTGTCGATTCTGCAAATACCTTGGTTGTTAGTTCGCAGAATGCGGGCGAATCCATGATCGAGGGTGGTGAGCTTGAGCTACTTTGGCTGCCTACCGAAAATCTGATGTTTAGCTTTAACTACAGTAATAATAATTACCGGTTTATCGAATTTGATGATTTCGATCTAGCTGAATTGGCTTTGAAGGGACAGAAAGTCGCGGTGGATCGAAGCGACGAAGACTTCGCGGTTTCACCGGAAGTGACAGCCGCTTTTGGCGCTCAATACACCTTTATCACCCAGAACAGCGTATTCACGCCGAGGCTGGATGTTAGCTACAAAAGTGAAGTGTATATGGGCCTGGATGATGCTTCCTGGGATGTTGCCAAACGCGATCCCGGGTCGATTTACGCCAAAGCTACTACCTTGGTAGACGCGCGATTTAGTTGGTTTATGCCAGATCGAGATTTAACGATTAGTGCGTATATAAAAAACCTGACCGACAAGCGATACGATATTGGCGCTGTTGCCACCGCGAGCTCTTTGGGTACCTATGTGCAAGTTCTGGGAGAACCCAGAATGTTTGGTATTGAGGCAAGACAAACGTTTTAAGTGATGTTTAAACTCGTAAACTAATAAAGGTAAGTATGATCATGGCCATCGTCGCGAATGATAATTACAGAGAGCAGCCGGACAATACTAAGTTAGATCATATTCCTGGAGATTACGGGCTCCCGGTTCTTGGCTACACCATACCGTTGGTGAAAGACTTGCACGCGACGATAGATCGTCAGTATCAGCGCTTCGGTGCGGTAAGCCGTTTTCGTTTGATCGGTCCGAAGGGCCTAATGCTGATCGGCCCAGATCTGTATAAGCAAGTGATGCTGGACACCGATAAAAACTTCTCGGCAGAAATGGGCTACATGGGCTCTTTGGGGCGATTCTACAAAGGCGCGTTGTTGCTCAGAGACCATGACGAGCATCGCTTTCAGCGGCGCATCATGCAGTCGGCGTTTAAGAATGATGCGATGAAAGGCTATATAGCAACAATGGGGCCGATGATTGCTGAGGGTATTTCTAACTGGGATACCATCGATGATTTACGGTTCTTCCCCGCGATAAAACAATTGCTGCTCGATGTGGCGGCGGAAATTTTTGTCGGCTTGGACGCAGACGACGAGCGCGCACAAAAATTAAATACCGCCTTTCTCGATATTGCCAATGGCCTGATGGGGATCGTGCGTCTGGAGCTGCCGGGAACCTTGCATCGCAAAGGTAAAATTGGCGAGCGCTATTTAAAGTCGCTGTTTGGTGGCCTGATCAATGAGCGTCGCTTAGCAAGCAAAACCGACACGTTTAGCTATTTTTGTCGTGAAAAAACCGAAGAAGGCGAATATTTTTCTGATCAGGATATTATCGCCCATATCAGTTTTCTGTTGTTTGCTGCGCACGACACAACCACCAGCGCGCTGACCCATTTACTGTACTACTTAGGTCAGGATATGGAAGTACAACAGCGCTTGCGCGATGAGGCGAACGCCGTTGATAAGCCGTTTCTTGATTATGATGATCTCGAAAAAATGCCCTTGATGGAAATTGCGATCAAGGAAGCGCTGCGCCTACATCCATCAGTCATGATGATGCAGCGACGCACAATCAAGGACTGCGAGATAGGCGGCTATAAAGTACCCGCGAACACTAATGTTTGGATGGCCCCGCAACATGTGCACAGAATGTCAGAATACTGGGATGAGCCACTCAAGTTTGATATTGATCGCTGGCTAGAACCGCGCAATGAGCACAAACGCCATAACTTCAGTTGGGTAGGTTTTGGTGGCGGGGCGCACAAATGTATCGGTATGCATTTCGCGCTGATGCAGGTGAAAAATTTTCTGCACCAGTTCTTGCGTCAATACGAATTTCGTTTGGCCGATAATTTCAGCAGCAAAATGCAGACGGTTCCCCTGCCTAAATTGGTTGATGACTTACCCATCGTGGTCAAGCGTATCGCGGTGAAGTAATCGCGAAACCGTGGTGTGTGAGGATAGGTGGCGCAAAGCGAACTGGCTCTGAGCCTCGTGTCGATTAAGCCTTTGTGTGGCGGGAACACATTAGCGGACATCCAAGTACATGACTAAGGTCATGAGCCAAGGGTATCGGCAGGGCTTAAAACTCCTTTATCACCTCGATTGACTACGTGTGTATAAATTTCCGTTGTTGAAATATCCGAATGTCCAAGTGGAGATAATTGGACAGTCACTCATTAGAAAAAGAGTGCCTATTTGGCATAACTCTTCAAAATTAGCTTTCGTTTCTGGGCCGAATATTCATTTAGCCGAATATGTTTGGTCAAAATACTTTGGTGGGTGGCTTTAAGGCGCAGATTTCCCTGAGCAAGGCCGCTCATCGAATTTTAGATGTGGGCTGAACCGATTAAGCGACGTTGTTTGCTGCTTGTCGTTTTGGTTTTTTAGCAAAGCGTTGGCGGTAAATCTGTTCAAAGGCGGTGGCATTATTCAGCCAGGCCTTTCGGTCAATGCCCAAGCGTTCAAGAATTGGGGGCAGATGTAATGCAATCGCTCCGCGCTTGTCATTGCGGAGCGCCCTACCAGTGTGATCAACCAACTCCAGATAATCGTTTAGGTTGAACAGAATGCCGTGTTGCTCTTGGTCGGTGATATTGCCATCAAAGGACAGCAAGGGTTTGAGCGCATAGTTGAAGTGATTAAGCTGATGGAGTTTCATCAGATCGGTGATTGTCTTGGACAAGTTCAACGACGGGTTAATGCGTTCTTTAATACTGGTGTGCTGCGATTCTTCTGGTGAAGCCGCCATATCAGCGCGTATGGGGTTGAGATCCACATAAGCCATGCAAGTGAGAAGGGCTTCTTCTGTTAACAGTGCTTGTGACCGATAGCGGGCCTCCCAGAAATGACCGCGACAGCCATCCTCCTTATTTGCCATCCGCGCTATGGGTTCGTTAAGGCATTTCATAAACCATCCCAAATCCGCCAGCCGCTGACGATAAAGGGTGATAATGTCATTCAAGGACGCCAGCTCTGCTGCGGAGAGCACAGTACCGTTAAGGTAGCGCTGAACTAGCAAAGGCCCTTTGTGCAGGCTCGTCCAACGTTCTAGCACTTCTCGGTCAGACCAGTCATTTATGATCTCTGGCGAGAGCTTGACGACCAGGTGCAGATGATTAGACATCACTGCATAGGCGGCGATATCAATGGCGAACAGCGTACTGAGCAAATGAATACGCTGCTCAATAAAGAGCCTGCGATGGGAGTAATCATGGCCTGTGGCATGATCGACACCACAAAGAAACGAGCGCCGTACACAGCGAGAGGTAACGTGATAGAAGGGCGTGTCGTCGACACAGACCAGAGCTTTTCTGGGTAAAGTCATCGTAAATCCTTTTACGAATGGGCGAAGTTAACGTAAAGCAGTGCTATTGTTTTGTCAATTTGGAAGTGCCTGTCCAATAATATGCTCTCCACCTCGCGGGATGCATCTGGAAAAAAACTCCTCGGCAACATTGTTCCCGGCGCTTTGCACCACAGCATCACTGCCATCGCACAGCGGGGTAGGGAACCGTTGATGGGACAACGGGTTTCCTATCCATTACCTCCTTGATTGGATGAAACAATCATAAAAGCGACTTCGTGTCGCACCACAGAATTATTTACACCCCCTACTTGGCTCTACTTTTGCCGCTGTCCCGGTCTCTTTTCCAGTAATCAAGGCATTGCTGAGTTTGCTGAGCCTCCCAAGCCGCGTATTCAGCCTCATTATCGGCGCGAACCGCCTCTGCTTCTTGTAAGCATTCGGCAGAAGGAGGTCCAACCCTATTGTTTACGATTTGCTGGGGACAAAACTTTCCAAGTTGAACGGGACGAGCTGGACAACCGGGGCCGGGGCCTCTTGTTGCAGTTCCAGCCTTGTCAGAAATAGGACTGCCTCTGGAACCTTCATATCCTGCCCCACCTGTTGAATTTAAACTCGCTGGACCGTAAGTCTTCTCTGAACCTGGGCCATAGGATGCACCTTTATCCATATACCCTCTCAATCGCGACTCGTCATACGGGTTTACAGACTCTCCAGTGATAACGCTTTTTAGTACAGGAGACACCGCATCAAAGGCTTCGACCGAGCTTAAGCCTGAGTTTGAAGCAAGCCCAGCAATGGCGGCAATGGTTAAAGCTTTGCTAAAAAAGTTAGAATCCTGCCTTTCATTTTTCCGATCTTGTGCGGCGAGTTTGTTATCTTCAACTCGCTTACGCTTATGATACTCCTCAACGATAGATATTATTTTGTTCTTATAACCATTCACTTTACTACGATATTCTCTATCGCTTAAACGCTCATTATAGATTTGGCTAAGAGTTTTACTCTGCTCTCGTTTTTCAACTACTAAACCCTCAAATCGTAAATCTTCCAAGACAAGCCTTTGCTCTTGCACGGTCATGCTTGGACTTGGCCCATCAAAAAAGCAACGTAGAGCTTCCTCGTTAGAAATATTACGATTACTTTTAAACGTACTCGCTGTGCATTGCTCGCTATAAGATTTTACAGGAAAACCTTTGGCTATTAGTTGGCTTAGAAAAATACTGTTATGTCCAAAATGGACATAATGCATGGGAGGCCGCCCCCCAAAATAATGCACTAAAGGCATAAGCTGTTCAGATGAAACACAACGGCCACCTTGATAGTCCCACTTCTCCAGCCCAAATTCGACATCGATAATTTCCGAGTTTTTATCAAAGCTATTAGATCGCTTAGTAAGTTTAACGGTGACTAAATCTTTTCGTACTTTCCTACATTGTGGAGGGTAAAGACTTTTGCTGTAAGGAGAGGTATAAAAACGAACTGAACTGGGCATTTTTTTAATAACATAAATATCTTTGCCGTTTGAGCTGGGCTGCGCTTCCTGAAACAACTCGCTAACGGGACGATTGAAAATTTCACCCATAACATAGTCTGAAAAAATTCGGCTATTCACATCGCCATCGAACTCCATCATAGAAGCGCAGCTGGTGAGCAGGCTTAAGAGTAGTAATCTAGGTAGAAGAGCTAAAAATCTCATAATCGTTGCTACTCGTCTTTGAATTTATAAGCTGGAAGTATTTTTCGTTATTAAATGATAGTTTACGAGTCTTAATCCACCTAATAGTTAGATTAGCTGCTTTCAGTTACTGGTAAAGGTCAATCTGAACGGACTGGCCCTTTTTGAGGGTGGGAGAAATCACCGGAGCGCATCATTGCAGGCAGGAACTAGAGTTCCAGAATTTGGAAGTGCCTGTCCAATAATATGGTTCGGGTCTGTTTAGGCTGGCGAATGCTGCTGCGCAGCCTCTGCCACAACAACTCGGTTACGGCCTCCACGTTTTGCTTCGTATAATGCTTCGTCTGCTTTTTGTAATCCTTTGTCAATTGATTCATCACTAGAAGCATCGCACATAGTGAGGCCGATGCTCAGTGTGATGGCGTGTTCCACCCCCTTTATTTTCAGCTTACTTACGCTGTCACAAATACGTTCAGCAATTTCTAAAGCTGACTCTTGTGATACCCCCACGAGAAGGACCATAAACTCCTCTCCGCCCGACCGGCAAAGTAGGTCAACTTCTCGTAAACACTGGTGAAATGCATTGGCTATTTCGACCAGTACTATGTCGCCGGTAAAATGACCGTAAGTGTCGTTGATCCGTTTGAAATGGTCTATGTCGAGCATCATAACAGCCATTGCTGAATGTTTTTGTTTGGCGCGGCCCAATTCGCGTTGCGCGAGTTTGAAGAACGCACGTCGGTTTAAAAGCCCGGTAAGGTCGTCATGCATGGCATAGTGCCGAATTCTTTTTTCGGCTCGCCAGCGTTGTAATTCTAGGAAGCCGATACTGCCGCTGATCGTCATTGCAAATGAATTCAAAAAGGTGAAAACGTGCAGAGGGTGCGCCGTAAAAAAATTCAAGTTAGTTTCTGTTGAAAACCAGATATGTAATGCCCGCGCTTGAAGTAGAAATCCTCCTAATGTGTAAAATACTGCCATCGGGATTCTTGCTGCGGTATTGCCTAACCCCCAAGAAAGATACCCCATTATCAGCAGCGGTACAGAGATCGTGAAGGAGCCGAGAAGGGTGTACGTGCGGTAGCTCAGGGGGATAGTGAGGAATATTAGAAATAGAACGACGGCAGGTATTAATGTTTTGCGAGAGGGTGGCCGTTGATATTTAAACTCATAAAATGCGCCGGCCTGTGCAGACAGCGCGGCCACCATCAGTCCATCGGCAAAGGCGACTGATATCGCAGGGTGGAGGTGCCCACGCGTTGCCATCAGCGACCAAGATACTCCCACGCAGACTAGGCCAATAATCCAGCGCTGCAAGCCTTCGTTTCGATCACGTTTAGGTCCGAGCCAGAGTACGAGTCCAAAAAGAATGGCGGTGATCGGCAACATTAAAAATATGGTGCGAATGTCGAAAAGTCGGATCATCTCCATTGTAAGCGCCTGTTCACGAGTTTGTCGGCTCTGCAGAGTTATATTTAGTTATTTCTAATAACTACAGCTTAGCAAAATATCGTCCTCTCACAACCAAGCGCAATGAAAAAAGAAGTACTTCTCATACTTAGGTCTAGTATTGCAACCCACTGATTTTTTAAGGCTTATTGCCGTGGACAAAAGTCTGTGCTTTTGTTGCTTTAACCGAATACCGCCAGAGGTAACGTGAGAGAAGGGCGTGCCGGCGATGCAGACTAAGGTTTTTCTGGGCAAGGTCATCGTAAATCCTTTTGCGAATGGGTGAAGTAAACGGAAATAAGTGCTATTTATTTTCAATTTGGAAGTGCCTGCCCAATAATATGCTCTGTAGGGTACATAACATTGAAAAGCTGATGAATTACGGCAATATCGTAGTAAGGTGAAGTAGATTAAGCGAATCCCTGCTGGAATATGAAAAATCAGCGACCTTACGATGAAGAATTCGTATGAAAATTAAATTAACTAAAAATATCTGGCTGGAAGATTGCGCGAGCTGCAAATACGTTTTCCTACAGCCTCGTTCAATTCAGGGACCGCCCGATGTCATCGCGAGAGATTTCAGAGTACTTTGATGCCACAGAGTCCAGAGATACTCGTGATGACCTTAAGCATGGAGTTGAGCTTGTAGAAGGCCCCCGGATTGCGATCGATTGCGGCTGCGGAGCGGGAAGCGATATAGCCTTCCTACGGGCTAATGGTTTCTTCGTGCATGCCTTTGATGTTGAGCTCGAAGCGATCACGAGATGCGGGCGACGCTTCAGTGGAGATGGCAACGTAAGGCTATCACAGGATAGTTTCAGCTCGTACGATTACCCGCGCGCGTCTTTAATCGTGGCTGACGCGAGTCTATTCTTCTGTCCAGAAGATGAGTTCAGTGACGTTTGGAATAAAATCAACGAAGCGCTGCTTCCGGGCGGTGTTTTTGTTGGTTCGTTCCTAGGGCCGGAAGATACTATGGCAGGGACGGGGTTCGACCGGGAGGCCTTTTGGCCGAACGTGTTGGTCGCCAGTGAATATAAAGTGAAGGAGTGGTTAAAGCCCTTTGAGGTTGTTTCATTCATTGAGCACCGGAGGTCGGGTGCAGCACCAGGCGGCAGTCACCACCACTGGCACATCTACTCAGTTGTTGCCCGGAAAGAATTTAACAATGCAATACAAGCGACCGCTAGCGCATCAGCTGATTGAGGCGTTGAGGCGGTAGGAAAACGTATAAGCTCGAATCTAGGCCGGTGTTTTAACCATCTACTTTTTACCGGCAGCTGCCTTTCCTTGTGTAGATTAAAAACCGCTAAACGATAAATTGGCTATTGCGGATTTTTATCCGAATAATTGGACAGGCACTTATTAGAAAAAGAGTCCCTATTTGGCACAACTCTTCAAAATTAGCTTTCGTTTCTAGGCCGAATATTCATTTAGCCGGATATGTTTTATCAAAACACTGTGGCGGGTGGCTTTAAGGCGCAGATTTCCCTGAGCAAGGCTGTCCATCTAATTTTAAATGTGCGCTGAACCGATTAAGCGACGTTGTTTGCTACTTGCCGTTTTGGTTTTTACGTACGCTTAAACGCTAGATTCGTTGTTTTATCGTCAGGCCTGAATTTCGTTCAAACAACAGAATGTTTCACCGCGTTGCAACGATGTCAGGAGCAGACTGACTGCAACCGCTCAATACCAGTTTGGCGGGTTCAAAGGAGACGCTAAAACTATCCACCATTTTGAGCACATTCATTCCCAAAATATTGCGGGTGGAGCCTGGCAGTATGGCCGCTTCCACATCGTGCAGAACGCATCCGCCGCCCAAATCCAAACTTGCAATGGAATACACCGCGACCGAATTGATTGCGCCGCTGGCTAGCCGAGCGCGTATAGAGCGTCGGTATTGGGCATCACCCTCTGACTTCAAGCGGTTAAGAACTTTTTCATTGATGGCCAGGTATCCCGAGCCGGTGTCAAAAAGGAATTCTGATGTAGCGTTACTGCCCAGTTTGGCTTGAAGGTAAAACACATCGGTGTCTTTTTCGACTAATTGAATTTCTGTAGCGGATGCGGTTGAGGGCGAAACCATGGCAAAGGACGCCTCCTCCGAATGAGTGTTTGCACTAAAAAAGAGCGCCGAAAGCAAAAGTAGCGCCGTCCTGGTGCGATTCGCTGGGCTAAGCCCTTCATTATTGCTATCTATTTTACTCATAAATCCACCAACTCTGCATTTCCGGCGATCAGCGATCACTTAAGCAGTGGAGGTGCAATTATGGGGCCAAACAACAAAAGCGGTAATTGGGAACTTGTGGCCCGCTATTAGTCAGAGTCGGTAAGGCCACAAAAAATGCTTGCGATAGTGTCGGTACGTGATCACAAAAACCTATCACCAATTACCGCACAATTTATAAGCGAATCAAGGGCTAAGCACCTATAATGCCAGCTGTTACCAAACAAAAAGGAGCTGTAATGATGAAAGCTATTAAAACTTTTGGCGTACTCACCGCGAGCGCGTTATTCGCCGTCTCGGTTCAAGCCAGACCCCCATTTCTGACCGAGCTGTCCTATGAAAAGGAATCTGTTTTGGGACCAACTCCGATCAGCCAGAATGTTGGGGAGCGTCGTCTTGATAAATATCGCCCTTATTTAGAGCGCAATACTGTTGCTGAGACCGAAATTGCAGCATTTGAAGAAGTGCAGGGTGAGCCAGTCGATAAAACGCGTCGCAGTTTCCGCCACGATCGAGTGAACTAGGCATGTCGGTGTTGTAGGGAATTTTGTATTTCAGGCTGGCGGTTTAAGTGTGCCAAGTGCAGATCGAACCCAGTTTGCCTTAAACCGTCTTAATGAAAATCATGAGATGTACTGTTGATACTCATAAGGTGGTCGTAGCTTTCAATGCTAAACGCCACGATATGAATCACCGGACTGGCATTGCCCGCTAGTGCTTTTTGAACGCAGCCTTTAACCATAATAATACGGCCTTGCAGCAGCGCTTTTTTACAGCGCTCTTGCACTGCCGGCCACACAATAATATTGCTGTTGCCGCTTTCATCTTCAAGGGTAAGAAACATTACACCTGAGGCTGTGCCGGGTCGCTGTCGGCAACTCACTAAACCATAAAGCCGAATAAATCTGCCGTCATCGATATGTTTTAGTTGGTCTGCGGGAACGCAGTTTTTAAAGGCTTTGTGGGCGCGCAGTAGCGCGGCGGGGTGGCGTCGCAGGCTGAGACCAGTATGGCGATAATCGCTGAGGACTTCTTCGGTTTCGACCGGCGCTGGGAGTTGAATATTGTCACTGTGTGCCGGTTGTAAATCGCCCAGGGGCGTAGTCGCTTGCCATGCACTTATTTCCCAGAGGCTTTGGTGGCGATGTAAATCAAAACAGTGAAAGGCATCTGCCTGCACCAATTGTTGCCAGTATTGTTTTGCCATATTGAGACGGCTGCAGAAGTCGTCGATGCTATAAAATAAGGCTTTTTGTCGGGCTTGGCAGAGTTGATCGGCGCTGTATTGACTAAAGCCTTTAACTAGGCGCAAACCAAGACGCAGCGCTGGGCTAGCGGGCTCACCCTCAAGTGTGTGATCCCACTCGCTGTGGTTAATGCAGATGGGGCGCACGTCTATATTGTGACGGCGGGCATCTTGTATGAGTTGCGAGGGGGCATAAAAACCCATGGGCTGGCTGTTTAATAGGCCACAGTAAAAGGCGGCGGGGTGATGGCATTTAAGCCAGGCCGAGGCGTAGGCAAGTAAGGCAAAGCTGGCGGAGTGGGACTCTGGAAAACCGTAGGCGCCAAAGCCCTTCATTTGGCTGAATAGGCGCTCGGCAAAGTCTTCGCTATAGCCTCTTTTATGCATACCGTTAACTAATTTATCGCGAAATTTTAGTAAGTCGCCATTCTTGCCCCAGCTTGCCATGGCGCGTCGCAGTTGATCGGCTTCACCACCGCTAAAATCGGCGGCGACCATGGCCAGTTGAATCACCTGCTCTTGAAATACCGGTACGCCGAGGGTGCGTTTTAATACTCTTGCTATCGCGTCGTTTTCGTATTCGATGCTTTCTAAACCTTGCCGCCGCTGTAAAAAGGGGTGGACCATGCCGCCCTGGATTGGGCCGGGTCTGACGATGGCAATTTGTATCACCAGGTCGTAAAAGGTGCGGGGCTGTAAACGCGGCAACATTGTCATCTGGGCGCGGGATTCAATTTGAAATACACCTACGCTGTCGGCGGCGCACAGCATTTGGTAGGTGGCGGCGTCTTCGGCGGGAATATCGCTGAGTTGCTTAATTGATGATCCCGCCGCACAGAGATAGCCTAGGCTTTTTCGCAAGGCGCTGAGCATACCCAGTGCCAGCACATCAATCTTCATTAAGCCCATGGCTTCTAAGTCTTCTTTATCCCATTGAATAATAGTGCGCTCGGGCATGGCGGCATTTTCTAAGGGTACCAAACTGGCTATGGGGTCGCGGGTAATGACAAAGCCGCCAACGTGCTGGGACAGGTGGCGGGGAAAACCCAGAATGTCATTCAGCAGGCTCATAAATTGTTGGATGGCAATGCTGCTAGTGTCGAATTGGGTTTCTTCCAAGCGCTGAGTGAAGCTGCTGCTGTCGTCCCACCAAGCCATATTGCGAGAGAGCTTTTGCAGCAAGTAATCGTCGATACCCAGTGCTTTGCCAACATCGCGTACCGCGCTGCGTCGGCGATAGCTAATAATGGTGGCGGCGAGGGCGGCGTGTTGGCGGCCGTACTTTTTATAAATATATTGGATAACTTCTTCGCGGCGCTCGTGTTCAAAGTCGACATCAATATCGGGTGGCTCGTCCCGCTCCCTAGAGATAAAACGCTCGAATAATAACTGCCCACGCGAAGGGTCTACTTCGGTAATAGACAGGCAGTAGCAGACGGCGGAATTAGCTGCCGAGCCTCGGCCTTGGCAGAGAATGCCGCGATTGCGGGCGAACTGAACAATATCGTAAACCGTTAAAAAATAATGCTCGTAGCCCAACTCGGCAATGAGGGTGAGCTCTTTTTCGAGCAAGCTTTTAACCAGTTCGGGTACGCCGCTGGGCCAGCGCCGCTGGGCGCCGTGCAGGGTAATTTCCCGCAGGAAGTCGCTGGCGCTTTTATGCTTGGGGACAACTTCATTGGGATACTGGTAGCGCAGCTCGTCTAAGCTAAAGGTACAGCGCTCGGCAATGGCGACGCTTTCTTTGAGTAAGTCTGCGGGGTAGTCCCGCTGCAATAGCGAAAGCGGTTTAAGGTAGCGCTCGCTGTTAACGTCTACTTGGCTGCCAAGATCTTGCAGCGGCGTGTTAAGACGAATAGCGCTGAGCACATCTTGCAGTGGTTTGCGCTGCCGGCAGTGCATATGGATATTGCCGCAGGCAACCATACTGATTTGATGGTGATTGGCTAATTGATACTGTTTAAAATAGTAGGGCTCGGCTTGCTGTTGTTTGTGTAAGCTAATGGCCAGCCAAAGTCGATCAGTAAAATAGTGTTTGAGTTTGCTGGCATGCTGCTCGGTTTCGCTGGGGTTAATCCAAATAGCTAAACAGTACTGACTGTAGCGCCGTACATCATCCAGGTTTAATTGATAACTTCCCTTTTCGCTGTGCAGGCGGGCTCGACTGATGAGTGAGCAAAGTTCGGTATAGGCTTGCCTGCTAGGCGCGAGTAAGACTAGATGAATACCTTCGTCGAGGAAAAATTCTGCGCCGCAAATTAATTTAATGCCGTATTCTTTGCTGGCGCGATGGGCGCGCACAATGCCAGATAGCGAGCACTCATCGGTGATGGCAATAGCGTGATAAGCTAATTCGGCTGCCTTTTGAACCAGTTCTTGAGGGTGAGATGCGCCGCGTAAAAAACTAAAATTACTCAGGCAGTGAAGCTCGGCATAAGACGCCGCTGTGGATTCTTTAGCTATCATAGCGCTAGCCAAAAAAGCCGTGTAAATACCAGCGCCGGTTTAGGCAGTCTTTAAATATCCAGCACAGTGCGCCGTGTTGATGGCGAGCAATATAGTAGTCGCGGGTTTGGCGTTGCTGCCACCATTGACCATCAAAGCGCTCTGGGCCTTGTAGTAACTGCAATTCTCCCTGCCAATATAATCCCGCACTGGTTTCCTTAATCACTTCTGGTGGATGGCATAGCCAGTTGGGTCGAAGTAATTTGCTGTCGGTGTTTTCCTCACCTGCTTTCGTTGCACTTGAACTTGGTCTTTTTTGCTTGGGCGCGTGGGCGTCGCGGAGTACCCAGCTTAATTCGGGAAGGTGGGCGTCTTGCAAGCTAAATTGGTGGCAGCGATGGGGGCCTAATCTAAGCCTAAGTTTATCTAGGACATGAGCGGCTTTTTCTTGTTGTTTACTGTTGCTGGCGGTGTCGAATAATTGCTCGTTTGCCTGTTCATTGGCTATAAATTGCTCGCAGCAGAGGCTCAGGGTTTCTACTGCGCCTTGTAGGCTCAGGCGTTCAAGTCGCAGCATAACGAGGTCTATAAGACTGCGGCGATCAAAGTGGCGGTGGCTCAGCTCTAAAGACCAGGGTTCTCTACTGCCGTCTAAATAATGAAATTCCCACCCTAGGTCTCGATTCAAACACTGCCGTAAACGTAAATAGTGTTCTAGCTCGCTGAGTAGGGTAGAGATCGGAAAACGCAGTTGTTGTTTGCTGTGTAGACCGCCGTCAAAGTGGCGCTGGGCATGAAAGGTTTCGGGAGGAATAAACTTGGGCCGAATGTCGGTCTGTTCACCCTCTAACTTGGCGAGCACGCAGCTAATGTCTTTGCCAAATCTGCGCTCAAGACCGGCGCGGGGAAGGGCTTTAATACTGCCGAGGGTGTGCAAGCCCATTTCCTGTAATGTGCTCAGGGTTTTTGCAGCTAGGGGTAATAGCTGGGTGGGCAAGCTGTGCAGTGCCTGTTGCAATGCGTCTTGCTGTAGCTGGCCAGTGCCATTGACTAATTTAGCGGGGTTTAGATTTTGGTGGCTGAGCAACTCTGCCGCTAAGGGGGTGTGGGCAATACCCAGTTGCACATTGAACCCACGGCGGCGAAAAGCGCTTATAAATCGGCGATACAGTCGCGCCAGATTTTTAAACAAACGCAGCGACGCGCCAAGCTCTAGCAATACCGCATTGGGCGGGCAAAGACAGACATCGCCGCTGAAGCGATAAGCCCAGAGTGCGACATTCTCTAAATGACGCTGCTCACACTCCATATCGCGGCAGCGCAGTTCTAGCGTGCTGCACAAACTCATCGCGGTAGCGACCGACATGCCGGTGGCAAGTCCTGCGTCTCGAGCTGCGGTATTTGCCATGACAATGCGATTGTTATGAGTCAGCGCCAGCGGCCCCGTCGTCTGGTTTTCGCCGATAGCATTTAATGGCAGCTCCGGTAGCCTTAAACATAACCACAACATTAGTGGGCCTGCTCTTTGCTGCCGCTATCAAGCTGCTTGGCTGGCCGAGCTGGGGTATTAAGTATGGACGCGTTGAGCAAACTAATTTTGCCCTTAAGCTGGCGCTGAATCGGTAATTTGGGGGCGGGAGTGCTGGTATACACCGGCCAGCTACTCGCAGCACTCTGCTGTAAGTACAGTGCTGCGGGGCGTGCTAATTGCAATTGCTGACCGGCATGCCCGCCTTGCTGCTTCATAATCTGAATGTGCAGGGCCTGTTGGTCAGCATGGAGCTGGATACGCAGTGGCGCAGGCGATATTTGCCGAGCCAGTGCCGCGGGCCGAAAATGAAGATGCCAGCACTGTCCCTCCAGCGCGGCAATATGCAGACGCCGAAGTTGTCGGTCATTGAGATTAGCCTGGGTAAACCAAGTTAATACTGCGGCATAAGCCCCGCTGCGCAGTAGCTCCTCGGCGGCCCAGAGCTGATCGTTCAAGCTGTTGGGGCGAACTAAAAGCTGTCTGTCTACCGCGATACCCTGCTGCGCTAAGGCGGGGGTATAGGGTAAGTAGGGTGGATTTAGCCAGCAGATTGGCCGCGTCACACTGTGTTCACGTAAAGCCGGTATCAGCAGCCACAGCTCGCCAATACCGTGTTCACCCAGTAATTCAGTTGAACCACTCTGCGGCCAGCCGCCGCTGTGCAGCGCCGCATCCAGAGCCTTAAAACCCGTACAGCAGCCATCACTCACCGCCATTCTGGGGCGGAGTTGCTGGCCTCGCCAGAGCTTGCGCTCATCGAGTAATTGGCTAAGAGAGTGGTTTTTCATGTCGGCGTTAAAATAGCTAAGCAGAATATTGCTGTATGTATATACAGTATATTAAGTGGTGAGAATGTCAATGTTGAAATTTGAGGGAGTGCTAGATAGCGCGATGAGGTATTTGTGCTAAATGTCCAGGATGCGGGCTAGCTTATAATGGCGTGTGAGGAGGGGCAGAGAGGGAGTTGGCCGTAAAATACCTGGCAACATCGATAAGAAGGAGGCCAAAAATGCCTTATGCCGGAAGAACATAGCAAACAAAGCCTTACAGCTAATGTTGTGAGAAATAATATTAGCTGATCACGATATAAAATAGACCGTGATGACTTCTGCTGAAAATTTCGTAAAAAAATAATATTTCCTGCCAAAAGTAGGAGGTCTAGGCTTTTGGCAGGAAAATATAGCTAGTTGGGGTTGGCGGCTTTATAGGCGTGCAGAGCGTTGTTGAATTTCTTTGCTACTTGTTCTTCGTTGCTGACAGCCTGGTTGTAAGATTCTGTCCAGCGCTGATGGTTGGCCTTGGCTTCGTTTACGCTTTTCTCGTCGCTAGCAGATTTTACTGCATCTACCGCCTGGGCGATTTTCTCGTTCACGCAATCGCGGTATGTGGCATTTTCCTTCTGATAGTCCGTAATGGCAGATTTTCCCTTTAGCATCTCTTCCATGCTGGCTTTGTCACCGTCGGGCATGTTTGGCTGTGTTGGTGGATTGCAGTCGGCTGCCCAGCTGGCAGATGAAGTAATGGTTAGATTAAAAAGTAATGTTATTAATAGTTGTTTCATGATCTTCTCCTGCGGAGTTGCGACAAAAACGCCGAGAGTAACAGCTCAGTATTCAGCTGCCAAGTCGCTTAATATTACGAGTAAAAAAGTAAATTGTTATTTTTTTACTCGTGTAAAGGGACGATTATCGCAAGTTATGGCGTGCAGCCGGTGTGTTGTTTCGTCGGGCGAGAAAAGCAAAGGCACTCGCTGCGCTTGGTCGTGGCCGAGTGCGGCGCTGGTTTTATTTGGGCGGTATGCGCACTCTTAGCTGAGCCGATGGTGCGGGTTCCCGTGGTTGTTATCCTCGACCCCGATCGCAGGGGGGAATGCCTTTAGGGGCTGATGCCAGACGTCTGACGTAATCCTCGCGCATTGTGAAGTACTACAAAGCCCGAGACTAATGGATCCTCAATCGAGTTGAGGATGACGGTGGGGGAGTTGAGGATGACGGTGGGGCGTTGAGGATGACGGTGGGGGCGTTGAGGACGACACCACCAAACTACATCCCCGACCCCGATCGGGGATCCATAAACCGCGGACTACGCGCTGTTTCCCAGGCTGGAAAAGGTAAAAGTATTCGCTGCACTTGTATGGTATTCCCAGAGCTAAAGGCAGGCTCTACTTAATTGCTCATTTATGAGTATAAGTTGCCTAATTTACCGTTCCCGCTACTCACTCGCACAATGTGCGCAATCTCCATTGCGCTGCGGTTCCTGCGATTTTTCCTTGATCAGAGAACAAAGTTTTGGCTCGTGCAAGGGGCTCATATAAATTATGTTATTCGCCTCTTGGCGATAAGCGATACGGCGACACAAGGCTGTCGCATCAAAATATCTATTAATCGTGATGCGGCTGTACTCGCTTTCGCAAGCCTGCTAGCATTCCTTTGTCAAACGCAAGGAGCACTGACAATGACAAGGACTGTTTCGCTCAATTTCCGGGCGCTGTGGTTTGGCGCCGCCGGACTCACTTTTCTCATGGGGATTTCCCCTACTGCTTTAACAGATGACGCGGCTCGCGCAAAAATGCAGCGCGAATTAAACGCTGAAATCCTCGCTGCTTCCTTCGACCCGGGTGATATTGATAAGGCCAAGGCCTATGCCGATGCGGCGATAAAGAAAAATGTTAAACCCGTCTCGACGCCCCCCTCGTATTGGCAGCCCGGTTGGAACTGTGGTCACTTAACCCGGTACCGCCACTATCGTTACAAGCACTACCGAAATTGTATTTATCATCATCGATACTATGGTCGCTACTGGTAGTGACTAGTTTTACACGAGAACGAGGAACGTTTTCGTATTTACATTCACAAGGAGATTATCGTGAAAAACACCTTTACATTTATTATTGCCAGTTTGCTGGCTATTTCCTTATTGACGGGCTGTGCTGCTACCAGTGTTGCTCTCGGTAAGAAAGATTTGGAAGTGCAAACAAAAACTAGCACGTCGGTATTTGTTGATCCCGTGAGCCGAGATAAGCGCTCGGTGTATCTCGATGTGCGCAGCGGGGTGATGGAGTTTGATCGCAATGCATTTTCACGTGTTATAAAAGATCAGTTTGCGGCAAGTGATAAGGGCTATCGTATAGTCGATGATCCGGACCAGGCGCACTTTCAAATGTTGGTGTATGTATTGAATTTGGAAGAGGCAAATTTAAGTGCAGCACACTCTGCCTTGCAAGAGGGCTATGTTGGCGGCGGTGAAATTGTTGCTGGCGGCGCCGTCGGTGCGGTGATAGGGGCTAACCGGGGGCATACTTGGGGCGGTGCTGCCTTGGGAGCCGTCGCGGCCTCAGGCATGTCGATGGTTGCTAATGCCCTGGTGAAGGACGTGACTTTTATGCTGGTCTGCGATATTTCAATTAGGGAGCGGGTGGCTGATGGCGTTTATGTTCGACGCGATACACAACTTGGTGCCCAGGTCTCTGACGGTGGTTCTAGCCAGTCGCGGGTATCCGAAGTCACTGATCGCAAAGATTACCGAACTCGGGTTGTGACGACAGCCAATAAGGCTAATCTCGAATTGCCAGAGGCTCAGGATGCTATGTTCCAGAAAACAGCCTATGCGATGGCGGGGTTTTTCTAGAAAGTCGCTCGATTATTGTTTCTTGGCTCTTAGGCGGCGGAAAGGCTTTGTTGTCCGCCGCAGATTAGCTCAGGCAAGTGTTGGCGAATTTGCCTGCGCGTATTTTGACCTCTCTCCTAGGGTCTGTTGACGTTTCATTATTACCCCTGCTGGAGGCCATTTTTTCGAAATTATTCTTGCAATGCTCGCGCTAAACCGACATTTTTATGCGCCTGTGCACTGATGTTGGAGAGCATATGCAAGAACTGGAATTATATGGCACCTCGGCTTGCCATCTCTGCGAATTGGCCGAGGCGATGCTGGCAGAGATATTGGTGGACGAGACTGATTGGCAGATTGAGTTAATTGATATTGCGGATAATGACGACACCCTCGAGCGCTATGCTTTGAAAATTCCTTTATTGAAATGCGTAGTCGATGGCCGGGAGTTATCTTGGCCCTTTGATAAATTACGTATTCGCCAATTTGTTGGAGAGGGGCAATAAAATGTCGCTTCACGTCTCATCGCTTTGGCAGTATCCGGTTAAATCCATGGCCGGTGTTTCGCTGTCACAGATGAGAGTAAATAGCTGGGGGCCAGATTTAGATCGACGCTGGATGGTGGTCGATGGTAATAAACGCTTTCTCACCCAGCGGCAGTTGCCGAACATGTGTCTGCTTGCCGCATCACCTACCGCAAACGGTGTGCGTATCCAATCTTTGAACGATAAAGCGATATCGATTGAGGTCGCTGAACCTGTCGCAGCGCTTATTTATACCGTATCGGTGTGGTCTGATATGTGTGAGGCGATGGATGCGGGTGATCAGGCCGCGGCGTTCCTGAGCGAGATTCTCGGCCAGTCGGTGCGTTTGTGTTTTATGAGCGAAAATACTCATCGCCAAGTGGATAGGCAGTTTGCAGCCACAGGTATTCGGGTGGGCTTTGCCGATGGATTTCCCTTCTTGCTGTGCAGCGAATCCTCTTTGGCGGCGCTGGGTACGGCCCTGGGCCGCAGCTTGGATGTGCGGCGCTTCAGGCCCAATATTGTCGTATCTGGCGCTGAGGCATTCGCTGAGGACGCTTGGCGGCGTATTCGTATTGGCGCGCTTGAATTTGAGTTAGTTAAACCCTGTGCGCGCTGTGCCATTCCAACGATTAATCTGGCAAGTGCAGCGCGGGAAGCTGATGTTTTTAAAATGTTGCGGGCTGAGCGCAGTAAAAATGGTGAGGTGTATTTTGGTCAGAACCTCATACATCACGGCGAGGGCGAGATAGGTCTTGGGCAGGCGGTAGAGCTTTTAGACTTTTAAGGTCTCAAGGTGTTGGTCTTTGGGTGATGGCTCAGGGGCGCGTTGCCCCCGAGCCATTCATCTTAGTTTTTCTGCGCAGTCACCGCGTTTGCGGCGCTAATTTTACGCTCGTGACTGGCCAGCAAAGGGCGGTCCAGTTTGAGTTTCTCAGCATAAATAACGCTAAATGCCAGCACGTTCTTTATGTATTCGCGGGTTTCGCCATAGGGAAGGTTTTCAATCCATATATCGGCGGGCAGCTCCCCAGTTTGGCGCAGCAACACCCGTTCTACACGCGTAGGGCCAGCATTGTAGGCTGCGGTTGCGAGTATTCGGTTGCCGCCAAATTGCTCTAAAAGCTGGCCTAGATAAAACCCGCCCATCGCAATGTTCTTTTCAGGTGTGACTAAATCTTCAGTCCGCGGCTGCGCCATGCCCATTTGACGGGCAACAAGGCGCGCGGTGCCGGGCATTAATTGCATAATACCCCGCGCGCCAACCGGTGAATTGGCGCTGGGTGCAAAGGCGCTTTCCTGGCGGGCAATTGCGTAAATCCATTTCAGTTCAATATTCTCGCGTTTGGCGATTGTCTTGAAGGTGGATTTATAAGGCGTGGGAAAGCGCAGGGTTAGGTCATTCCATTCACCCGCGCGTATCGCCGTCATAATGGATTGGTGTGACCAGCCCCAGTTTAGGGCGAGTTGTGCGGCAGCTACTTGCTCAGGTTTGTTGAGACTGCGCATGCCGTAATTCCACTCTAAACTGGCAGTAAAATTCTCTCCTAGTAAATAGAGTTCGCGAGCGCGATTGATCGCGTCGTGCTGCTCAATTTCGGTTATGAGCGCTGGATCCAAGGTTCGTACCGCTGCTAATTGGTATTCTTCGTTGAGAATGTCTGCCGCTAAAAAGCTGTAATAGCCGCGCTCTGCCGCAATTTGTTGAAGAATAAGCTGGGTGCTAACGCTCAGTTCACCTTTTAATTCGATATCAGCTCTCGCCCACCAGTAGCGCCAGTCGGCTTTTTCCCGTAAGTCTGCTGGTAAAAATTGAATGGTTCTTTGTACTTCGGTCCAGTCCAGATCTTTTAAGGCGAGGCGAATACGCCACTCTGTTAGATACGGGTCTTCGTAGTCGGGGTCGTTGGCCATTACCCAATCGCGGGTATAGTCGGCATCGCTGGCAATAATTTGTCGGGCCATACTATCGCGCAGGGCGTAATTCTGGGCTGCGCTAAAGTTGAGGCGGCGATCAAGTTGATGCCACAGGGTATTGGTGCGCTCAAAGTCGCCACGTGCAAGTTGCTTTAATGCGTGAACAGCCACTTCGCGGCTATGTTCGTTAACCGGAAGTTTGCTGCCCAACTGGTAGAGGCGTTCAGGGCGTTGAAGTAAGTCGACATAGGCTTCGGAGTTGGCAATTTTGCCCAGTAAATAGCGGGCCATATCGGTTTGGCCTTTTCTGAGCGCGAGTTCCGCGCGCAGCCAATACTGATCTTCTGTCTCGGTGGCATTGAGGCGGGCCATCCACTGCTTAATGGGAATATCACATTCCTTGGGCAGTGATGAGGGGGTTAACCATAGCTCTGCAATGGCCTTATCGGCTTTGTAGTGATCGCCAATTTGGCGTAAAGCGTAGGCATAATGACAACTTGTGGCGACCGATGAGTTCCGTTGGTAGTAGTGAACAAACTGTTCCCAATCGCGGCTGCGCAGTAATTTATTGAGCCACGAGATACGAATTCGCTGCCCGACAATGGTATCGCCGTACTGCTGAAGATAGACGTCGATAGTTTGCGGCGACACGCCATTGATCTGTGCTTTGATCAATTCCAGCTCAAGATAAGGCAGCAGCGGATAGTTATTTAGCTTTGGAACAAGCTTTTCCGCATTGATAAGCCTCCCGCGGCTGATTTCGTTGAGGGCTTCGCGGTATAATCGCCGGCTTTCGTCTAGGCTCGGCTCGGCAAACGCCTGAACTGCTGACGTTGTTAATAGTAAAACCAGTAATAAGAGGCGATTCATTTCCCTACAGCCTTGCAAAACATCGTGAATTTCCTAAGAAGTTAGCCAACATCGAGATTAACCAGCTTAAAGCTGGTTACACATTGGATCAAATATATGCCTTTGTTACGCGCCACACAATTACAGCACAGTATTGGACAACAGATTGTCTTGGATAATGCAGAATTGCAATTAGAAGCTGGCGATCGTGTTTGTTTACTGGGGCGTAATGGCTGCGGGAAGTCGACCTTGCTGCGCATTGTTGATGGCAATACCACGGTAGATTCCGGGGACATTTGGCGCCAGCCGGGGGTGAAAATTGCAAGGATGGAGCAGACTCTGGATTTTGCGTCGCCGGAAGAAACGATTTATGACGTCGTGGCGGATGGGTTGGCGGGTTTAGGCAAAATACTGCGTCGCTATCACGAGCTGATTATCGGCGAAATGGGCGACGATGAATTAATTGAACTTGAAAAATTACAGCGTGAGATTGAGGTAAACGACGGTTGGCTATTTCAACAGCGCATCGAAAATATCCTCTCGCGACTTGAGTTAGATGCCGACGCGACGGTATGCAGTCTGTCTGGTGGCTGGCGCCGCCGCGTTGCACTGGCACGGGCGCTGGTTTGTGAGCCCGATATATTGCTGTTGGACGAGCCTACCAACCATTTGGATTTAGATGGCATTTTGTGGCTGGAACAGTGCGTCATGTCGTTTCAGGGTTGTGTGTTGTTTGTGACTCACGACCGGGCGCTGATTGAAAAACTGGCGACCCGCATTATTGAATTAGATCGCGGCATTCTTACTAATTACGATACCAATTACGTCCGTTACCTGGAGCTGAGAGAGCACGCCTTAGAGGTTGAGGCCGAGCAAAATGCGCTGTTCGACAAGCGTTTGGCGCAGGAAGAAGTATGGATTCGGCAGGGAATTAAAGCGCGCCGCACCCGCAATGAGGGCCGTGTTCGCGCGCTCGAAAAGATGCGCAATGAAAGATCACAGCGCCGTAACCTCACCGGTTCGGCTAGTCTGAGCGTGAATCAGGGTGATAAAACCGGCAAGGTTGTCGCCGAGCTCACTGATGTTCGCTTTGAAGTACCGGGTAAATTACTGGTCGACAATCTTTCACTATTGATTTGTCGCGGTGACAAATTAGCACTTATCGGCCCAAACGGTGCCGGCAAAACAACTTTGCTGCGTTTGATTCTTGGCGAGCTTGCCCCCCAGAGCGGCACGGTGAAAGCAGGAACCAAGCTGCAAGTCGCTTACTTTGATCAGCTGCGCGATCGCTTGGACGAAGATAAACGGGTGGTGGATATTGTTGGCCAGGGCCGCGATGCGGTCACTATTAACGGCAAAGATCGCCATATCATGAGTTACCTCGGTGATTTCTTGTTCACTCCCGAGCGCGCTCGCAGTCATTTCGGGGTTTTGTCAGGGGGAGAGCGTGCGCGGGTGCAACTGGCGTGTTTGTTTAGTCAGCCCGCGAACGTATTGGTGATGGATGAGCCAACCAACGACCTCGACATGGAAACCCTTGAATTACTAGAGAGTTTATTAGTTGAGTTCAGTGGCACGGTATTGCTGGTCAGTCACGATCGATCCTTTGTAGATAGTGTTGCCAGTAGTTGTTTGCTGTTTGAAGGTAACGGTCAAATCAGTGAACACGTGGGTGGCTATACCGAGGTCTCGAATTACGTGGCGCGCAGCGCAGCTCAACAGAAAGCGGCGGCAGCAAGTAAAAATACGGCAGCGGCAGCAGCGGTGACCGAATCAAAGCCCGCCGCCAAAGTGAAAAAGCTCAGCTATAAGGATCAACGGGAGTTAGATGGGCTGCCCGCCAAGATTGAAGCCTTAGAGGCAAAAATTGCTGACTTGGGTGAAATAACAGGTGATCCCGCCTTTTATCAGCAGGATGCTGAAAAAGTCACCCAAGTCCTCGATCAATTAAGCCGTGTTCAGCTAGAGCTCGATGAGTGCATGGAGCGGTGGATGGAGTTGGCGGAGTAATTAGCCAACTCGCACCGCCAGCACATCGCATTTGGCGCCGTGTAATACGCCGTTGGCGGTTGAGCCAAGTAATAGCGCTAGACCTTTGCGGCCGTGACTGCCAACGATAATGAGATCGGCGTTTAAACTATCGCAAAGTTCATGGACTTGTGAATCTGGTCGGCCACTTAAGAGGTGACATCGATCAGTGGGGATGTTGGCGCGCGTGGCGTATTGGTGAAGTGATTCTTCAGCTTGGGTTTGCAGTTGCTCCTGTACGCTGGAAAAATCCATGGGAATATCGCCGCCGTAGGCGAGGCTCAGTGGTTCTACCACATGAACTAGGTGCAATTCAGCGCCGTAGCTAGCCGCCATGGCTTCAGCGCGCGTCAACACCGCGTTGGTTTCATCTGACAAATCAATCGCTGCAAGGATGCGCTGATAATTTGGCATAGCATTCTCCTTTTGTGGTCGCAATGTACCTCGCTATTAAGGTATAAAGCCTGCCATCTGTCCAGTGAAGTCTCGGGAGCCGCTTATGGCGTGGTTAATAGCAGTTGTGGTTATCGGGTTCATGCTGGCGCCTATCATGTGGATTCTGCCGTCTCGACGCCAGACCCAGCAGGCCGAAATACGCGCGAGTGCTCGCACCCTGGGCTTGTCAGTGAAAGTGGTGGCAATGCCAAAGACGCGGCGCGCTAAAGTTCGGCGTGAAGAGGATGTGTTTGGCGTTTGTTACACCCGGTTTTTACACACTAAAAAGCCGCTAGCGCCTTGGAAGTACTGGTTAATCGACGTGCCTGAGGGCGACGACGACCCGGTTTCTCTAGACCCCGCAATACTAGCGTTGATTGAAAAACATCGTCCCTTGCTGCCAAGAGATGCCAGCATGCTTGAATTAACGCCACTTGGCCTCAATATTTATTGGCGTGAAAACCATGCAGATTTAAATGTAGTGAAAAATATAGCGCAGGTGCTCAACGCCATTGTCGAAGAGGCGCATCTCGAAACCGGAGTGAGTTCAGAATGACTAGGCCAGATCAACAAGGTGTCTCGCCAGGCCGCTACCGACACTATAAAGGTGGCGAATATTATGTTTACGAGGTGGCTACCCACAGTGAGACGGAAGAATTAGTTGTCGTTTATCGACCTTTATATGGCGAGGCTGCACTTTGGGTTAGACCCCTAGCTATGTTCACTGAAGTTATTGAATTTGAAGGAAAACTGCAGCGTAGATTTGAGTTTATTAGCCCCGCTGATGGATCGATTTTATAGCTTGATGGCAGGGTTGATGATGTTACGCCGCCCTTGACCCTGACGAAATGAACACTTATATATGTCGCCTCTCGCCGTTAAGGCGTCACACGTTTACGTAAATTGCAGAAGGATAATATGGGCAAATCTTTAGTTATTGTGGAGTCGCCGGCAAAAGCGAAGACCATTAACAAGTATTTGGGCAACGATTTTATCGTGAAGTCCAGTATTGGCCATATCCGCGATTTACCAACTAGCGGCAGCAGCAAGGCGAGCCCGGTCGATGCCAAGCAGCGCGCCAAGGCGGCAGCATTGACGCGCAAAATGTCACCGGAAGAGAAAGAGGTTCATAAAAAGACCAAGGCTCGTGAGCAATTGGTTGGACGTATGGGCATTGACCCTGATAACGATTGGAAGGCGCGCTACGAAATATTACCGGGCAAGGAAAAGGTCGTTAATGAACTGAAAAAATTGGCCGAGAATGCCGACACTATCTATCTCGCAACGGATTTGGATCGCGAGGGAGAGGCAATTGCGTGGCATTTACGTGAGTCAATTGGTGGTGATGATAGTCGCTACAAACGGGTGGTCTTTAACGAGATTACCAAGAAGGCGATTCAGGCCGCGTTTGAAAAACCAACCGAACTCGATATTGATCGTGTTAATGCGCAGCAGGCTAGGCGCTTCCTAGACCGCGTTGTTGGCTATATGGTGTCGCCATTGCTGTGGGCGAAAATTGCACGCGGCCTATCTGCTGGGCGTGTGCAGTCAGTTGCGGTGCGCTTAATTGTGGATCGTGAAAAGGAAATCCGCGCGTTTATTCCGGATGAGTTTTGGCAAATTCACACTGACAATGCCGCGCCAGCGGGTAAATTGCGTCTGGAAGTTAAAAAACAGGCTGGTGAAGCGTTTAGACCAGACAATGAAACCGATGCCATGGCGGCAGCGTCGGCGCTAAAAAATGTTGAGTACAAGGTTAGCGCCCGCGAGGACAAACCAACCAAGAGCCACCCCGGCGCCCCATACATAACGTCGACGCTACAACAGGCTGCAAGTACCCGCCTAGGCTTCGGGGTTAAGAAGACCATGATGATGGCACAGCGTCTCTATGAGGCGGGTTACATCACCTATATGCGTACCGACTCGACCAATTTAAGTGCGGATGCCGTAACGGCGTGTCGCGATTATATTTCGTCCAATTTTGCTAAAGCGTATTTACCTGACGCGCCGCGTTCGTATTCTAGTAAAGAAGGTGCGCAGGAAGCGCATGAGGCGATTCGTCCGTCGGACGTTAACGTTGAACCGACCCAATTGGCGGGAATGGAACGTGATGCTGAACGCCTATACACCTTAATTTGGCGGCAGTTTGTGGCGTGCCAGATGGCCTCAGCCGACTTTACGAGCACGTCGATCACCGTGGCTGCTGGCGATTTTGAGCTTCGCACCCGCGGCCGAGTAGTGCGTTTTGACGGTTTTATGAAGGTGCAGCCGCCGGGCGTTGCTAAAAAAGAAGATGATCAAGAGTTGCCCGATGTGAAAGTGGGTGAAAAGCTCGAGCTTCTGAAGGTCGATCCGGCGCAACACTTCACCAAGCCATCGCCGCGCTACTCTGAGGCTGCCCTGGTAAAAGAATTAGAAAAACGCGGCATCGGTCGCCCATCCACCTATGCGTCGATCATTTCGACTATCCAAGATCGCGGTTACGTAAAAGTTGAGAATCGGCGTTTTTATGCGGAAAAAATGGGTGATATCGTCACCGACCGCTTAGTCGAAAGCTTTAGCAATCTTCTCGATTACAGCTTCACTGCGCGTATGGAAGAGTTGCTGGATGCGGTCGCTTCTGGCGATAAGAACTGGAAATTGCTGCTCAATGAATTCTACGTCGATTTTCGCAAGACGCTTGAAGCCGCTGAGGCCAGTGACGCGGGAATGCGTCAAAACACGCCGACTGGCACTGATATTCCGTGCCCAAATTGCGGTCGCGATATGCAAATTCGCACCGCGAGTACCGGTGTATTCTTAGGTTGTTCAGGCTATGCACTGCCCCCGAAAGAGCGATGTAAACAGACTATAAACTTAGTGTCTGGCGATGATTTTGTCAGTATCGACAACGATGACGACGAAGCGGAGTCTAAATTACTGCGCAGTAAAAAACGCTGTAAATTGTGTAATACCGCGATGGATAGCTATGTCATTGACGCCTCGCGCAAGCTGCATATTTGCGGTAATAACCCGGATTGTTCAGGCCACGAAATTGAAGAGGGAAGCTTTAAAGTTAAGGGCTATGAGGGACCGCTTATCGAGTGCGATAAGTGCGGTGCCGATATGCAATTAAAAACCGGGCGCTTTGGGAAATATTTTGGCTGTACCGGCGAGGAGTGCAAAAACACGCGTAAATTGCTGCGCAGTGGCGAAGCAGCGCCACCGAAAATGGACCCTGTACCGATGCCGGACCTGAAGTGCGAGAAGGTTGACGACCACTATATTTTGCGCGATGGCGCGTCCGGTCTATTTCTTGCTGCCAGTGGTTTCCCGCGCAATCGTGAAACCCGTGCGCCGTTGGTAAAAGAGATTTTACCGGTTCGTGATCTTGTCGATGAGAAATACGCATTTCTTTTCGATGCGCCGGTGAAAGACAAACAAGGGAACGACACGGTTATTCGCTACAGCCGCAAAACTAAAGAGCAGTATGTGCAGACCGAAGTGGATGGCAAGCCATCTGGTTGGGCTGCTTTCTATGAAAATGGTAAGTGGGTTGTACGTGAAAAAGCAGCTAAAAAAGCCAAGGCCGCTAAATAAGATGTTAGCGGCGATGCTTGGGCTCAACGGGCTGGAGTAGTAATGAAAGAAAGTTTTCGCGGGCAGAGTAATCTACACATTTATTTTGCCGAACAATACCTCGCGCAACTAGAGACGACAGACAAGTCTGAGTGGGGCGGGCATTTTCATCGCGCCACTGCTGAATCACTGATTTGGCAGCTTTTACTGGCCTACCAGTGTCACTTGGCGGACCTCCTTGAGCAACAGCCTAAGTTTGGCTTGCGCGTGCCAGCAGGGCATTTTAACGCCAGGTCATTTACTTCAGCGGAGCTTCCCCCAGAGATTTTGGAGTTGGCCGATCGCGAAGTGCATTCTACGTGGCTTAAGTCCTTAGTCGATTATCCGTTTTTGCAAACCACAGCCTCATCGCCGTCGGGTCTTATTGCCACTGATGCAGTCCGCATGGAGCGCATTGAATTAGATTTTGCAGATTGCCTTGCAGAATTGAAATCGGTGATCGCTAGACACCGTGCGACCTTAATGGAGTATTGATGCGGTTGGCGTCAGGCTGGGCGGATTTGCTACAATAGAGGGAACAAAAGCGCCGCGTTGGCGTTGGTAATATCAAGGATATTTTAGTGCTGTCATATTTAGAACTCGTCGAGCTTGCCAATGGAGATATTGTCTTACAGCGATCAGAAGGCGATGAAAACCCCTTGGTGACGATCAAATTCTCAAAAGAGACCCGCGAGCACATTGTGGGGTCGGTGCTAGATGTTGCGCGCGCTATGGTACAAGCAGGCATCGAAGCTGCCGCGATGTCAGCGGGTGACGACGGCTTTGTGGACGAGGATGATATTGATGATGAAGACGATCTACAGTCAGATACTAAGATCGTCCATTAACGGTTTCAGTAAAGGTCTCGGACTTTAAGACTGCATAAAGATAACAAGGCACTCCGCAGATCCAGCGAGGGCAGCCGCTTCTAAGGCCTGTCTTTCATCATCTCTCAGCGGTCTATCAAGCATAATGGCGACGGTGTGACTTTTACCGCGCTCCAGTGCTCTAATCCCAATTTCGCTCAAGTCGCGCTTACTATTAGACACCACCTGCAGAATTTTTTGACCCTGTAGATGGCTGTCCGCACTTAGCAGTGGCTTTAAAGGTCGGTCTGCAACCCAGCACAACCAGCGTTGATCAGCATTACTGCTTAATTCAATCATCATCGCCGCAAGCATGGGACGAGATAAGTGTGCGTCGCTGCGCATAGTGATCTCGGTAACTTGGCTGCCGCTCGCTTCAGTAGCGGGGGTGTAATGTAGGGGCATTTGTTCTAGACAAGACATAGTATTAACTCCCGCGGCGCAAAACACCGACACTTAGACCTTCGATCGCAAACTCTTGCTCTCGTAAATCTACGTCAATCGGTGCGTAATCTGGATTTTCAGCAATCAGCGATATATGAAATTTACTTTTTTGCTGTTGAAAGCGTTTTACCGTGACTTCATCCCCAATCCGCGCAACCACGATTTGACCATTGCGGACATTCGTCGTGCGATGGACCGCGAGTAGGTCGTCGTCAAAGATGCCAGCATTGATCATGCTGTCGCCTTTGACTCGGAGAAAGTAGTCCGCGCTGGGCGAGAAAATAGAGCCGGGCATATCGCAGTAATCTTCGATATGCGCTTCGGCGAGAATGGGGTTGCCGGCTGCAACTCGGCCAATGATGGGTAGACCCAAGCTTTCAGGGAGGCGAATACCGCGTGAAGCACCGGCGATGATCTCTATTGCGCCTTTGCGTGCAAGGGCTTTGAGATGTTCTTCTGCGGCATTGGGTGACTTGAAACCAAGTTCTCTGGCGATGTCTGCCCGAGTCGGCGGGTAGCCAGTTTCGCCGATATGATCTTTAATCAATTGCAGAACTTCACTTTGTCTGGCGGTCAGCTTTTCCATAAATTTGGCATCTGGTTACTTATACAGTAACTGTCATTATATACAGTATTGTTTGGATGGCAATAGCATTTGTAGATTTAGCAAATAGGAGGGTAGATATAAGAAAAAACCTGCAGTAGCAGGTTAAAAAAAGGAGGGTGTAAGCTGGAGGCTTGGTCTGCGACGATCGCGGCGGTACTAGTATTCGTCGGTAATGCCGTTAACGATATCTGATTCGATCTCAGACAAGGGGTTCCAACTTTCCGGTACCATGGTGTCATCTAGAAAACGGTAATCATCGTCGCTTAGTTCAAAGGCGTTTCGCCAATCTTCCGGTTCTTCGACGATATCTAAATTGAGTTGATCCCAGCTGTCCAAATCGTATTGGCATAGTTCACCATCGATTAGCTGGGCTTCCACTGAGTCGCTATCGTCGTCGACAGCGACGACTTCAAATAATTGGCCGGACTCAATATCCTTGTACCAATAACCAACTTGGGGTCTTATAGTCGCCATGATTTTTGCCTCCGTTGATATACGATTCCCAAACTAACACTTAACAAATCGCTGTCTAGTAGGTATTTTTCACGGCTAGTTTGGTGTCGCGCTGGGGTTCTTTCTCAGTCTTCAATATAATTAGCTTTAGATTCAGGCGCATAGCTGAATTTTCTGATGCAATTTTGCAGTTTCTTATTTGATTTTTATGGTTCATTTGTCTAAGCGCGTGTCGTTTAGAAATGAAATTGTATAGCAGTGTAATGAGGAAGCCCCAATGCTGGAGCAGTGGTGGACAAGTTTTCAGCCAGAAGAATACCCCTGGTTGGGCGAAGTGTTTGTACTGGTACTTATTTTATTGGCCCTGAACTTGATTTTGGGACGATTAGTTGCGCATCTCACTAAGAAGTTTGAAAAAACTCACAACCTTTGGGATGACGCTTTGCTAGAGGCCTCTAGGCGTCCGGCACTTCTTATGATCTGGGCTGTGGGCGGCAGCCACGTGCTGGAGGTAATTGGCGAATCCACTGACGCCGAGGTGTTTTCGGCCTTAGATTCCCTGCGTGCGGTGGGGGTTGTAGTGATTCTGGCGTGGTTCCTAGTGTCCTTGGTTAGACAGGTTGAGAGACGATTGCTGTCTGATGAGTACACTACACAGGACGAGCCGATCGATCAAACAACGGTAATGGCGCTGGGTAAGCTGGTGCGATCTGCGGTTATTATTGTGGCGACACTTATGGTGTTACAAAACCTCGGATATAGTATTTCCGGTGTGCTGGCGTTTGGTGGGATAGGCGGCATCGCGGTTGGTTTTGCTGCAAAAGATTTGCTGGCGAATTTTTTTGGCGGATTGATGGTGTATTTAGATCGCCCTTTTTCTGTGGGAGACTGGGTGCGTTCACCAGATAAGAATATAGAGGGCACGGTTGAGAATATCGGTTGGCGGCAAACGCGTATTCGGACATTTGATCAGCGTCCGCTCTATGTGCCAAATGCTACCTTTTCGCAAATTTCAGTAGAAAATCCCTCGCGAATGTTGAATCGTCGAATTCATGAAACGATCGGCGTGCGCTATCAAGATGCGGCAGTGCTACCTGAAATTATTACCCAGGTTCGAGCCATGCTTGAGAATCACGCGGACATCGATTTAGGCCGGACGCTGATTGTTAATTTTAACCAATACAATGCCTCATCTTTGGATTTCTTTATTTACACCTTTACCAAAACGACAAAATGGGTTGAATATCACGAGATCAAGCAAGATGTCTTGCTGAAGATTCTCGATATCATCCACGGTGTGGGTGCTGATGTGGCATTCCCAACGACCACCGTGAAGCTCGATCCTATTTCCATTGAACGCGCGCAAGAGCGCAACACGGAGCAAGTTAATGAGTAAAACAATTGCGGTAATCGGTGGCACGGGTTTGTGTGATTGGCCGGGTGCCGAAGTGCTTGACGAAACAGCGGTGGAGACAGAGTACGGCGCTCCTAGCGCTTTGCTGCAGCGTATTCGTTACGAAGGGGCGGAGTTTTTGTTTTTGGCTCGCCACGGCAAGGGCCACCAAATTCCACCGCACGCGATTAATTATCGTGCAAATATAGCGGCCTTGAAGCAAGCAGGAGTTGACGCCTTGGTGTCAGTGAATGCAGTGGGTGGTATTAGCGAGAGATTCGTAACGGGAGTTATTGCCATTCCCAATCAAATCAATGATTACACATGGGGGCGTGAGCATACCTTTTTCGACGGTAGTAATGGCAAGGTAGAGCACATCGATTTCAGTTATCCCTATAGCCAGGATTTGCGCTCGCGATTGGCCAACGCCGCAGTGGATGCGGATATCGCATTTGAAGATTATGGTGTGTACGCCGTGACCCAAGGGCCGCGTTTAGAGACCGCTGCCGAGATCAGTCGTTTGGCGCGCGATGGTAACGACATTGTGGGTATGACGGCGATGCCTGAGGCAAGTTTGGCGCGGGAGGCGGGCATTGAGTACGCCTCTGTGGCGCTGGTGGTAAATCCAGGCGCTGGCTTGAGCGATAACATCATTACCATGGAAGATATTCAGACTGTTATTGATACCGGCATGCTGCAGGTAAAATCAATTCTAGCGCATTGTATCGCGGCCTATTGAGCCGCGTTTTCCTCACCGCTAGCTTGCTCAGCACTTATCTTAGAGACTTTAATAATGACGCCAAAGCGCGGGTGATCGATAAAATGTAGCTCGTTGCTACGCATCCGCCTCTCTTGCTTCATCACCACAATGCGATCGATTGGCGAGTCGCCACGCTGGGCTTGCGTTTGACTCCTTTGTGGCGAGTAACCGGGATTCTGTTTTAAAAATTCCGCGTACTCAGGGCTCGATTCAAAACTTTCATCGACAAATCCGGACTCTTCTTCAGGTTCATCAAAGCTCAAGGGCTGGCGGGGTAGGTAATAGTTTCCTCCGCGATTGCCAAAACTGCTCAGCCACAAGTTGGTATCCAGGTGCAGATAGCGTTCAACTGCGACGCGAATATAACCCTCAAGCTCGTAGTGATTGCCGCTTTGTTTGCCGCCTTGAATGAGTATCGCGGGTGATTTTTTACGTGCGGTCAAATCTTGCTGCCAGCTTGTTTGAAGTAGCAGCTTGTAGCGGGAAGAGAGACGCAGCGATCGCAGAGTTTGGGCAAACTCTGGATCCATATAGTCGACTTTTTGCGGCGAGCTTGCGCTGCTAGAGATACGAGTCCAGTTGCGCGGGTAGCGCAGGTGGAGATTGTCTGGCCAGTCCTCTTCATAAAGGCTAGCTTGTTCGTTATTGGCAAATACGACGAGGTCGATGTGGAAGCGATTGTCATTTTGACTTAGTGCGACGCCACTGAAGGTGAGCACAAAAACGGCCAGTAATGCGCGCAAAGGGCGGCAGTCAATGTGGCGTCGAGAAGGTGTGGTCATAATCGCAATGTCTCTGTTTTCTTGTCACTCGGTGACGATCTACTTTTTCAGGGAAGACTATCTCAGTTCTAGCGACTTGGTGCCAGTTTTGCCAATAAGGCTTCGATAAAATCGAAACGTTGCTGGGGCTCTTCCATAGCGTGTTTAAATTTAAGGGCGGTTGCGCCGTCGAGCTGATACGTCGCTGGTGCTGACTGTACCATTTTAACCAAACTTAGCGGTTCTACACGGGTGTTTTCTGCAAACTCTATACGACCGCCACCGGCGGATGCTTCTATTTTACTTAGACCTAGCTCAACGGCTTGCAGCCGCAGTTCGCCGCAGCGGAATAAGTTTTTCACCTGATTGGGCAGCAGGCCAAAACGGTCTATCATTTCTACTTGCAGCTCTCTAAGCGCGTTACTGCTGGTCGCGCCGGCAATACGTTTATACAGCATGAGTCGGCTTTGCACATCTGGCAGGTAGTCGTCGGGTATCAGTGCGGGTAGTCGCAAGTTAACTTCTATATGGTCTTCGTCGCTATTTTCTAAGTTAATTTTCTTGCCGACTTTAATGGCTCGCACTGCGCGGTCGAGCATGTCCATGTACAAGGTAAAGCCAATGGTGTGTATCTGCCCGCTTTGGCCTTCACCCAGTAGCTCGCCGGCACCGCGGATTTCCATGTCTTGGGTGGCAAGTGTAAAGCCTGCACCAAGATCATCGGCTTCGCTAATTGCCGTTAAGCGCTTTTCGGCATCGCCGGTTAATTGTTTGGCGGGCGGGGTTAATAAGTAGGCATAGGCTTGGTGGTGAGAGCGACCGACTCGCCCGCGCAATTGATGCAGCTGTGCTAAGCCAAATTTGTCAGCGCGATCAATAATAATGGTATTGGCATTGGGTACGTCGATACCGGTTTCTATAATAGTCGAGCACACCAATACGTTGTGGCGTTTGTGGTAAAAGTCGCTCATGACTTGTTCGAGTTCGCGCTCGCGCATTTGGCCGTGACCAATGCCGATGCGTAGCTCGGGAATCATTTCTTGTAAATCTCGTGCGACTTTCTCAATGGTTTTGACTTCATTGTGCAGGTAATACACCTGACCGCCGCGCAATATTTCCCGCAGGATAGATTCCTTGATAAGTGCCGGATCTGACTCTCGCACAAAGGTTTTTACCGACAGCCGGCGTGCCGGTGGTGTGGCAATAATCGATAAGTCGCGAATGCCCGCCATCGACATATTCAGGGTGCGGGGAATGGGGGTGGCAGTGAGGGTAAGCACATCGACTTCTGCGCGAATGTTTTTGAGCGCTTCTTTCTGGCGAACACCAAAGCGGTGTTCTTCGTCGATAATCACCAGGCCGAGATTTTTGTAGACAATATCGTTGCCGAGCAACTTGTGGGTGCCAATCAATATATCGACTTTGCCTGCCGCAAGGTCGGCGATAACCGCTTTCTGTTCTGCTGCACTGCGAAACCGCGATAGCACTTCGATATTTACGGGCAGTTCGGCAAAGCGATCGCGGAAAGATTCAAAGTGCTGCTGGGCCAAGAGGGTGGTAGGGACCAGAATGGCAACCTGGGTATTATTTTGCACGGCGACAAAGGCAGCCCGCACCGCGACTTCGGTTTTACCGAAGCCCACATCGCCGCAGACCAGTCTGTCCATGGGTTTGATCGATTTTAAATCAGCGATAACGGCTTCGATGGCGGTTTGCTGATCCGGCGTTTCTTCAAAGGGGAAGGCGTTGGCAAATTCGTAGTAGTCTTCGTCGCTCAGCTCGAACGAGCGCCCTTGGCGGGCCTCTCGGCGCGCGTAAATATCGAGCAGTTCGGCGGCCACGTCTCTAATTTTCTCGGCCGCTTTGCGCTTTGCTTTGCTCCACTGGTCGGTGCCTAAGCGATGTAGCGGGGCGAGCTCGTCATCAGCGCCGCTATAGCGACTAATCAGCTGTAATGATGTCACCGGCACATATAATTTGGCGCCATCGGCGTATTCAAGGCTTAAAAACTCATTGGCTTGATTGTCGATATTTAAAGTTTGCAGGCCCAAATAGCGACCGACACCGTGGTCGGCGTGAACAACCGGTGCGCCAACGCGCAATTCCGCCAGATTTTTAACCACATTTTCTGCGGTGTTACTGGCCTTTTTGCGTCGCCGACTTTGTGACACTCGCTTGCCGAATAGCTGGGATTCGGCAATCAGTGCAAAGGGTTTGGCGGCGCTACCCGAAATGCCTTCGTCGAGCGGTGCGACAGTGATATTAATGCTGTCGCTACCGGTCGTAAATTCGCGCCAACCGCTGACCGGCTTAGGTTTGAGCTTATGCCTGGTCAATAAGTCGATAAGTGCTTCGCGCCGGCCAGCTGATTCTGCGCAAAATAGAACCCGGCGGTCGCGGCAGTATTCTCTCAGCGCGGCGATTGGGTCGTCTTGTTTGCTGTCGATGTTGAGTGGTGGCGAGGAGTCGATGGCAAAATTATAGCTGCCTGCGGAATCCGGCAGTGTTGCCTCGCTAATGGTCACGCGTGGATAGTCTTTTAGTCTTGAAAAAATTTCAGGCACGGTTTGAAACACGGTGGCGGGTGGCAGTACCGGCCGTCGTATATCGCCTATGCGCTGCTCGTAGCGCTGCTGTATGTCTTGCCAATAATGTTCGGCAGCGCCTTCTATGCCCGCGCTGCTAAGCAGCCAGCTATTGGCGGGGAGATAGTCGAAGAGGGTGCCGGTTTGCTCGAAAAACAAGGGCAGGTAGTACTCGATGCCGGCTGGGGCAATGCCGTCGCTGACATCTTGGTAGATAGGGCATTTGCGGTGGTCAACATTAAAACGCTCGTGCCAATTGCGGCGGAAGAGGGTGATGCCGTCTTCATCTAATGGTAATTCTTTGCCTGGCAGCAAGTTGATGTGCTTGACCGACTCAATGCCGCGCTGTGTTTCAGGGTCGAAGCTGCGCAGACTGTCGATTTCTTCGTCGAGCAAGTCTATGCGGTAAGGTGATTCGCTACCCATCGGGAAAATATCGATAATCGCACCGCGACTGGCGTACTCCCCGTGTTGGTAGACGGTGTCGACGTGGCGGTAGCCGCTTTTTTCTAATTGTTGGCGGAAGCTGTCAATGTCGAGGGTTTGACCGACATTGAGAATCAAGCTGTGCTTGCTGACGTAGTCCGGTGGAGCAATGCGTTGCATTAATGTGCTGATCGGCGCCACCAAAATGCCGCGTCGCATGGTGGTAAGTTCGCTTAGAGTCCGCAGGCGTTCCGAAACAATGTCTTCATGGGGAGAAAAATTATCGTAGGGCAGCGTTTCCCAGTCGGGCAGCAATTTTACTGGCAGCCCCTCTGCGAAAAACTGCATGTTTTGTTCTAGCTGGTAAGCCGAGGCGGTATCTGCTGTGAGTAGTAAAACCGGCGCATCGAGCGAGCTTGCTAGCTCTGCGGCCAGTAAGCCGTGGCTGGCAATGGGAATTTGGCCCCAGTGAAGGGCGCCACCTTTGGGCGGTTTTACGATGGATGGTAATTCGATCACAGGCAAAATTCGGCTTCTTCAGCGGGTCAGCAGGGCATTGTAACCTGCAAATGGTAGTTATTACATTGCTTCGCGGCGCTTCGGCAGTTGAACTCAGGGGCAGTAATAAAGATAATACGCGCTCAATTTCTCCCCCCGTAAGCAAAGGGTATCTGCCGTGACTGAAAGAAGACGTGAGCGTCCTGATGATTACTTCGCCGACTGGAAAGAACGTGAAGCATTAGCAGAGGGGATGATTCCCCTGATTGGTAAGTTGTACCGCACCAATAACGTTAAGACCTACATCTATGGAAAGAATCTGGTTAACCTTTCGGTTCTGGATATTATGCAAGCGCACCGCTTTGTGCGTCAGGTAGAGCAAAACGAACTATCTGAATTTGAAACCTTTCCTGTCATTCAGGCATTGGCTACCTTGGACTTGGGTACAGCGCATATCGACGCTGGCCGTATCGCGGTTGCTTATGAAGAAACCGGTAAGCCAGCAGGTCAATCCGTAGAAGAGTTTGTTCGCAGCCAAGTCGCAGGCTTGATTGGCGGTGCTAAGGAGCCTGTTCGCCCGGCTCGCGATGTTGTCCTGTATGGCTTTGGTCGTATTGGTCGCCTAGTGGCGCGCCTCTTAATAGAGAAAGCGGGCGGTGGTGAAAACCTGCGCCTTAAGGCGGTTGTTGTTCGTCACGGTGGTGCTGAAAACGATCTAGTTAAGCGCGTTAGCTTGCTGCGCCGCGATTCGGTGCACGGCCCATTTAACGGCACTATTCGTGTTGACGAAGATCGTCAGTCGTTTGTTGCTAACGGTGTTGAGGTTAAGGTTATTTACTCTAACTCCCCGTCTGAGGTGGATTACACCCAATATGGCATTAACGACGCCATTCTCGTTGATAATACGGGTAAGTGGCGTGACTCAGAGGGTTTGTCAGTACACTTGGCCTGTCCTGGTATTTCAAAAGTTATTTTGACTGCGCCTGGTAAAGGCGATATGAAAAATATCGTTCACGGCGTAAATAGCCACGAGATACTTCCAACAGACACCATTATTTCTGCCGCGAGCTGCACAACTAACGCGATCGCGCCGCCGCTCAAAGTGTTGGATGATAAATTCGGTGTTGAGGGTGGTCATGTAGAGACCGTGCACTCTTATACCAACGACCAAAACTTGATCGACAATTACCACAAGGGTGATCGTCGTGGTCGCAGTGCGCCATTGAATATGGTTATCTCTGAAACCGGTGCCGCGAAGGCGGTGGGTAAAGTGCTTCCGCAATTATTGGGCAAGCTCAGCGGCAATGCTATTCGCGTACCGACCCCCAATGTTTCATTAGCTATTTTAAAGCTGAACTTGAAAACTGAGACCACAACTGAAGAGTTGAACGAGTTTATGCGTCGTGTGGCACTGCATTCGCCGCTGCGTAAGCAAATTGATTACTCTAATTCTCCAGAAGTTGTATCAAGTGATTTTGTCGGTTCTCGCCATGCCTGCGTATTTGACAGTGAGGCGACGATCGTAAACGGCAAAAGCGCAGTGTTGTACTGCTGGTATGACAATGAGTTTGGTTACAGCTGTCAGGTTCATCGAATTCTAGAGCAGATGGCCGGTGTGGAATACGCGGTATATCCTCAGGATTAACCGATACCATGCCAGTTTAAGCGAAAGCTCAAGCTGGCATGGCTGCAAATGTTTGCTAAGTTGGCCTTTATCGTAGGTCTCCCTGTAGCAAGCAGATCAGCGAGTCTTTATACTTGCGACAGTTTTTTGATGCGCTGCTAAAAATAGTATCCGCATATTTTCCAGAGCGCTTTCGCGCTCCGTTTACGCAAATTTGCAATTTCGCGTTTAACCATAAGAGTGTTAGGCAACCTTATGATCAAAATTACCAGGGGTCTTGATTTGCCCATATCGGGACTACCCGATCAGCGTATTGAGCCTGGCTCAAAAGTGCGTTCTGTCGCGGTGGTTGGCTTCGATTACGTTGGTATGAAACCAACGATGGCGGTTAAAGCCGGCGATCGAGTTAAAACCGGTCAGGTTTTATTTACTGACAAGAAAAACGAGGGCGTGCGATACACTTCGCCGGCAACAGGACTTGTTTCTGCAATTAATCGCGGCGAAAAAAGGGTGTTGCAGTCTGTTGTGATTGATGTGGAGGACGACGAGTACGAGAGTTTCGCCAAGTACGACGTGTCAGCACTGCCCACGCTAACTGCTGAGCAGGTTACCGAGAATCTTGTTGAATCTGGTCTTTGGACCGCTTTCCGCACACGTCCGTTTAGTCGAATTCCGGCCATTGGTAGCAGTCCAGCAGCTATTTTTGTCACGGCCATCGATACTCATCCCCTAGCGGCAGACCCGGCGCCTATTATCGCGCAGTCGGAAGAAGCCTTTACTAATGGCCTTGAGCTTTTGTGCCGCCTAACTAGTGGCAAAGTCCATTTGTGTGTAGCGCCAGGCAGTAGTATTCCAAGTTTAGATAACGATCAGTTACATGTTGCGGAATTTGGTGGCGTTCACCCGGCAGGTCTGGCTGGTACCCACATTCATTTCTTAGAGGGCGCTAGCGCGACTAAGATTGTTTGGTCTATTGGCTATCAAGACGTTATTGCTATCGGCAAATTATTTACTACTGGCAACTTAAACACGGATCGCGTGGTGTCACTGGCGGGCCCACAAGTTGAAAAGCCGCGTTTGATTGCAACTCGTTTGGGCGTCAGTCTCGATGAGCTTTGTGCTGGCCAAATTGCGCCTGGCAATAATCGTGTTATCTCTGGCTCGGTACTTGGTGGTCGAACAGCGCGCGGCGCAACAGCGTTTTTGGGCCGCTACCACAACCAAGTAACGGTATTGGCAGAGGGCAACCAACGAGAATTCATGGGCTGGTTGTCACCTGGCGCGAATAAGCATTCATCTTTGCGGATTTACTTGTCTCAGTTTTTCAAAAAACGTATCCCTTATACGACCAATACCAATGGTAGTGAGCGAGCCATGGTGCCGATCGGGGTGTACGAGAGTGTAATGCCGTTGGATATATTGCCAACGCAGTTGCTGCGATCACTAATTGTTGGTGACACCCAAGCGTCGCAAACCTTGGGTTGTTTGGAATTGGACGAGGAAGACCTCGCGCTATGCACCTATGTTTGCCCCGGCAAATATGAGTTCGGGCCGATCCTTCGCGACAATTTAAGCCGCATAGAGAAAGAGGGTTAAATCATGGGGCTGAGAAAATTTCTCGATGATATCGAGCCGAATTTTGAGAAGGGCGGTCGTTTCGAAAAATGGTATGCGCTGTACGAAGCAGCGGACACTATTTTTTATTCGCCATCGTCGGTAACTAAAACAAACGCTCATGTGCGTGACGGCGTTGATCTTAAGCGCGTTATGATCACCGTTTGGTTTTGCGCATTTCCGGCTATGTTTTACGGTATGTGGAATATCGGCTTTCAAGCTAACCAAATCATGCTCGACATGGGGCTTGCAGCAGGGGAAGGCTGGCGCCATGTAATGATCTCTATGATGGCGGGTTACGACCCGACCAATATTTGGGACAACTTCTGGCATGGCTTCTGGTATTTCATCCCTGTTTACGCCGTCACATTTGTTGTTGGTGGCTTCTGGGAAGTTTTATTTGCAATGAAGCGTGGACACGAAGTCAACGAAGGTTTCTTTGTTACTTCTATATTGTTCGCGCTGATATGTCCGCCTAGCATTCCACTGTGGCAAGTCGCACTGGGTATTAGCTTTGGTGTCGTTATCGGCAAAGAAGTATTTGGCGGGACGGGCAAAAACTTCTTGAACCCTGCACTGGCTGGCCGCGCATTCTTATTCTTTGCCTACCCTGCAAGTATGTCTGGCGATGCGGTTTGGACTGCGGTTGACGGCTTTACTGGCGCGACGCCATTGTCGGTTGTTGCCAGCGATGGCTTAGCTGTGCTGGAACAGCAAATGTCTTGGATGGACGCTTTCATAGGTAATATGCACGGCTCCATGGGTGAGGTGTCTACCTTAGCGATCTTGATTGGTGGCGCAGTCTTACTTTGGACGCGTATCGCTTCATGGCGCATTGTGGCAGGCGTATTAATTGGTATGTTTGCACTGACGACGCTGTTTAATTCAATGGACAGTGGCAGTAACTTGATGATGGCCATGCCTTGGCATTGGCATTTAGTCTTGGGCGGCTTTGCTTTTGGCATGATGTTCATGGCAACTGATCCCGTTTCGGCTTCGATGACCAATACCGGTAAATGGGTTTACGGTGCCCTTATTGGTTGCATGGTGGTGTTAATTCGTGTCGTCAATCCCGCCTTCCCCGAAGGTATGATGCTAGCAATACTGTTTGCCAACCTGTTTGCACCTTTGATTGACCATTTTGTTGTGCAAGCGAATATCAAGCGGAGGTTGGCACGTGGCTAGTAACGATAGTATTAAGAAGACCTTATTGGTCGCAGTGACACTGTGTATTGTGTGTGCACTGGTAGTTTCCGGTGCCGCAGTACTGTTAAAACCCGCTCAGGTCGCCAATAAAGCGCTAGACCGCAAAGCCAATATTTTGGCCGCAGCAGGCTTGCTTGTGCCGGGCGAAAGTGTGGAGTCACAGTTCGAGCAGGTCACCACCCGTATTGTTGATCTGCGTACCGGCGAGTATAGCGACGAAATGCCGATTGAAGGTTTTGAGCAAATGCGGGTAGCTAAGAATCCTGCCACCTCTATTGCTTTGGGCGAAGACGATCAGGCAAAAATCAAGCGCCGTGAAAATTTTGCCATGGTGTACTTGATAAAAGATGGCGATGAGCTTCAGAAGATTATTCTGCCTATTCGCGGTTACGGTCTGTGGTCAACGCTATACGGATTTTTGGCATTAGAAAGTGATTTTACAACCGTTGCCGGACTTGGCTTTTATGAGCACGGTGAAACCCCTGGTCTTGGTGGTGAGGTAGATAATCCGCGCTGGAAGGCGCTCTGGCCAGGCAAAGAAATTTATCAAGACGGTAATGTCGCCATTGACCTCGTTAAAGGTAATGTCGATGAAAGCACACCAAATGCAAGCCACAAGGTCGATGCACTTTCAGGTGCAACCTTGACCAGTCGCGGTATTGCTAACCTGTTGCAATTTTGGATGGGCGAGTTGGGTTATCAGAAGTTTCTTGAAAATCTACGTTCAGGGGAGGCATAAGCCATGTCTACTATGAAAGAGGCATTGACATCGCCAGTCTTTAAAAATAACCCGATTGCTCTGCAGATCCTCGGGATTTGTAGTGCTTTGGCTGTGACTTCGAGTTTAAAAGTTACCTTGGTTATGTGTATATCTGTGACTTTGGTTACCGCCTTCTCAAGTTTGGCGGTATCGAGTATTCGCAATCACATTCCCGGCAGTATTCGTATTATCGTGCAAATGGTCATTATTGCATCGCTGGTTATTGTGGTTGATCAGTTCCTAAAGGCTTATGCCTTTGCGATCAGTAAGCAGCTGTCGGTATTTGTTGGTTTGATTATAACTAACTGTATCGTAATGGGGCGCGCCGAAGGCTTCGCGATGAAGAACCCGCCGATGGCCAGTTTTGTTGACGGCATTGGTAATGGTCTTGGCTACAGTGTCGTACTTATCGCCGTTGCCGTGGTGCGCGAGTTATTTGGTTCAGGTTCATTATTGGGCTACCAAATTCTTCCGGTCATCACTGAGGGTGGCTGGTATGTGCCGAATGGTTTGTTGTTGTTGCCACCTAGTGCATTCTTCTTGATTGGTATTTTTATTTGGATACTTAGGTCTGTAAACAAAGAACAGATTGAAAAAGAAGAATTTAAAATTACTAAAAATACTCGCAGCGTTAAGGAGGCTTTTTAATGGAACATTATATTAGCCTGTTTGTGCGCTCGGTTTTTATCGAGAACATGGCCTTAGCGTTCTTTTTAGGTATGTGTACATTCCTCGCAATTTCTAAAAAAATCCAAGCCGCTATTGGTTTGGGTATTGCGGTAATTGTGGTCATGGCGCTGACTGTGCCTGTAAACAGCCTTATTTATAACCACTTGTTGCGCGAAGGTGCCTTGGCTTGGGCAGGTTTTCCGGATGTGGATTTAAGCTTCCTGGGCTTGTTGAGCTATATCGGTGTTATCGCGGCTATCGTTCAGATCATGGAGATGGTGTTAGATAAATACGTGCCTGCTTTGTACAACGCGCTGGGCGTATTCTTACCGCTGATTACCGTTAACTGCGCGATCATGGGTGGCTCTCTCTTCATGGTAGAGCGCGATTACAATTTCTCTGAGTCGGTGGTGTATGGCGCCGGCGCGGGTACTGGCTGGGCGCTGGCGATTATGGCGTTGGCAGGTATTCGCGAAAAGTTAAAATACAGTGATGTACCTGAGGGCTTGCGTGGCTTGGGTATTACTTTTATTACTGTGGGTTTGATGTCCTTAGGCTTTATGTCCTTTGGCGGCATTGATCTTTAACCGAGACGAACTGGAGACCTTGTAATGAATACAGTAGTTATTCTCGGTGTGGGGATGTTTACAGCGATCGTGTTGTCGCTGGTATTTATCATCTTATTTGCGCGCTCGCGTTTGGTAAGCAGCGGCAATGTCACTATTGAGATCAATGGCGAGAAAACAATTACCGTACCAGCGGGTGATAAGCTGCTTAATACCCTGTCTGCTCAGGGCGTATTTTTAGCTTCTGCCTGTGGCGGCGGCGGCAGCTGCGCGCAGTGTAAATGTATTGTTAATGATGGTGGCGGCTCCATGCTCGCCACTGAAGAGGCACATTTTAGTCCTCGTGAAGCTCGTGAAGGCTGGCGTTTGTCTTGCCAGACACCGGTTAAGCAGGACATGAAGATTGAAGTGCCTGAAGATGTATTTGGCGTTAAACAGTGGGAATGTACGGTTGAGTCTAATCCCAATGTGGCAACGTTTATCAAAGAATTAACGCTGAAGTTGCCGGAGGGAGAGAATGTTAACTTCCGCGCTGGTGGTTATGTTCAGTTAGAGTGTCCTCCACATCATGTGAAGTATTCTGACTTTGATATTCCAGCGGAATACAAAGGGGACTGGGAGCGTTTTGGCTTCTTGAACGTAGAGTCTAAGGTGGAAGAGACGGTAATCCGCGCTTACTCCATGGCCAACTACCCAGAAGAGCGCGGTATTGTGAAATTCAATATTCGTGCCGCGACGCCGCCACCAAACAATTTGTCGCTACCGGCTGGGCAAATGTCATCTTGGGTGTTCAGTCTTAAGCCCGGCGATAAAGTTAAAGTATATGGTCCTTTCGGTGAGTTTTTTGCCAAAGAAACCGATGCGGAAATGGTGTTTGTTGGCGGTGGCGCCGGTATGGCACCAATGCGTTCACACATTTTTGATCAGCTTAAGCGTCTTAGCTCCAAGCGTAAAATTAGCTTTTGGTACGGTGCACGTTCCATGCGCGAAGCGTTTTACGTTGAAGAGTACGACAAGCTGGCCGCTGAAAACGACAATTTTGAATGGCATTTGGCCTTGTCTGATCCGCAGCCGGAAGATAACTGGACTGGTAAAACGGGCTTCATCCATCAGGTACTTTATGAAAATTACTTGAAGGATCATGACGCGCCAGAAGACTGCGAGTTCTATATGTGCGGGCCGCCAATGATGAACTCAGCAGTGATTAAGATGCTGGAAGATTTGGGTGTTGAAGCTGACAATATTCTGCTCGATGATTTCGGTGGTTAATTTTACCCCGCGCCTAATAAAAGCAGCCTTCGTGCTGCTTTTATTCATTCTGAGCGCCTGTTCTCCGGCACCGCCTGAATACATGCGCCTCAGCGGCATGACCATGGGCACCAGTTACCATATCACCCTGCGCAACCCCGGTGACTGGACGGTCCAGTCTTTGCAGCAAGCACTGGATGAGCGCCTAGCGGCATTTAATCAAATTGCCTCTACCTACATTCCAGATTCTGAACTTAGTCGCCTAAATGCGATGCCTGCGGGCGAGTGGCGTACATTGACGCCAATGCTATTCGATATTTTAGTGGTGTCGATTGAAGTTAGTTGGTTGAGTAACGGTGCGTTTGATGTGACGGTAGGGCCGTTAGTCGATCTTTGGGGATTTGGGCCAGAGAAGCACGAGGGCACCCCAGATGATGCCGCGATTACAAAAGCACTTGCAGAGGTGGGCTTTGACCGTATTGAATTGGATATGGCCGAGCATACGCTAAAGAAGAACGCAGAGCTGCGTATAGACCTTTCGGCTGTTGCAAAGGGCTACGGGGTTGATGCGGTCGCGCTGTGGCTAGAGTCTCTGGGAAGCACAGATTACTTGGTTGAGATCGGCGGAGAAATGCGGTCCGCAGGTTTAAGCCCGCGCGGTGATCAATGGCGTATAGGGGTTGAAAGCCCTGATTTAGAAGTCGATAAAACCACGCCAATTTTGCTCGGTAATATTGGTGTTGCCACCTCGGGTGATTATCGTAATTACTTTGAAGAGAATGGGGTGCGCTACTCGCACACCATAGACCCTCGTACAGGTAGGCCGATCACCCATAATTTGGCGTCGGTAACAGTTCTCGATCCGTCCTGCGCCTTTGCCGACGCAATGGCGACGGCGTTTTCCGTACTCGGCGGCGATAAAACAATGGAATTGGCGGAACAATTAGACATTGCCGTTTACCTAATAGAGAAGACTGAGAACGGCTTTAGCAGTCGCTATAGTTCGTCTTTTGCACCGTATTTGGAACAGGAGAAGTAATATGGCCACTATTTTTGCAGCGATTGTGGTGATGCTCTTAATTGTTGGCGCCATGTCGATTGGCGTATTGATGGGCCGCAAGCCCATTGCGGGTTCCTGCGGCGGTGTTGGTGCAGCGCTTAGCGACCCTGATTATGTTTGCGATCTCTGCGGCAATGATCCAAATAAGTGTGCGGAAGAGAACGACAAGTCTAAGCGGGTTGCGGCGAAAACAGAATTTTACGACGCTAGTTGATTTAAACGTCGGACGTCAGGCGTCCGACGCGTTTTTCCACACTGCCACTCGCGCCAAGTAGGCTTTCCTCGCTATCTCCATATCCTTCAAAAACACATCCAGCTCATTGAGCGTAAGCGCCTGTGGTCCATCGACCAATGCTTTTTCCGGCGCGGGATGAAAATCAACTAATACCATATTTGCGCCCGCCATGACGCCTTGGGCAGTGGCGTGGCAGAGTTCGAGTACGCCATCGGGCGCCACATCGCGACTGCCCACCGAGTGAGACGGGTCTATACAAACTGGCATTCTGGTTAGGCGTTTTACGGTGGGAACTTGGGCGAAATCGACCATATTGCGGTGGGGGGCGCCGAACTCGCTTTTCATGCCGCGCAGGCAAAAAATGACTTGGCTATTTCCTTCGCTGGCGAGGTATTCCGCCGCGTTTAACGATTCACTTAGACTAATGCCAAAGCCGCGCTTGAGCAGGGCAGGGTATTCACTTTGTTTGCCAATGGCTTTAAGTAACTCGAAATTTTGGGTGTTTCGGGTGCCAATTTGCATAATCACGCCGCAGGGATTGCCCGCGTCCTGTAAGGCCTGATCAATCTCCGCCATATGACTTTCGTGAGTGACTTCCATGGCGATCACTTTGATGCCGTATTTTCCTGCTAAATCGAACACCCAAGGTAGGCAACTTTTACCGTGTCCTTGGAAGGCATAGGGATTGGTGCGAGGTTTGTAAGCGCCCATCCGTGTGCAGTCCAGCCCGTTGGCCTTTAGCGCAATCATCATCTCTTCAACATGCTTGGGGTTGTCTACAGCGCAGAGTCCCGCAAAAATATGAAGGGAGTCTTGGTCAAAATTAAGGCCTTTATAGTGGAAGCCGGTTTTGCGTTGCAAATCTTTGTGGCGGCCTAGAATGCGGTACTCTTCAGAGATTCTAATGACTTTTTCGACGGCGGGGAGGGTTTCAATCTCTTCGCTACTGAGTGCAAGCGTATTGCCGATTAGATAGATTTCATGGAGTTGCTGCTCCTGACCGCTAACTTGATGATGTTTTATCGTCACACCAGACAATTGCTGGAGATGGGCGAGGGTTTTAATGTAGGCGGGGTCAGTATCTTTAGTATTAGGGTGGAGAATCAAAAGCATGTCACCGTCCTCTCAAAAATTGATGCTGTTCGGGCGCGCAGTTGCAGCTTAATAATTGTGATGGTCACTGCGCAATACCTTAGTACCTAGTGATAGTATAGGCGCAGTTTGCTAACTTGGAATTTCGTAATTACTACTATGGCCGTTCCGCTATTTTTACGCATTGGTCTTCGCTATTTTCATCGCGCCTCCGGCAGTGATCGATTTTTATCGTTGGTGTCGTGGTTTTCTCTATTGGGGATGTTGATCGGTACGGTGTCATTGATTGTGGTGATGTCGGTCATGAATGGTTTTGAACGCGAGTTACAGCAGCGTGTGCTGTCTGTGGTTCCCCACGGCTATATCGAAGGTCCCCAGCAGCGTCTCACAGGCTGGCGCCAGTATATTCAGGAGATTAGCGCTAGCGAGGGCGTGAGTGGCGTCGCTCCCTATGTTGGCGGCAAAGCGATGCTGTCGGAGTCGAATCGACTGCGCGGTGTTGCCTTATATGGCATAGAGCCTAGCCAAGAGCGGGCAGTATCGGCGGTCGCCGAGCATATGGTGGCGGGGCAGTACCTCGCCGATGCTAGCGGCGAGTACAACATTATCCTTGGCGATATTTTGGCCCGCCAGCTCGGGGTGACGGTCGGTGATGATCTGACGGTTATTTTGCCCAAGGTGACAGTGACCCCGTTTGGTTTATTTCCCCGCGAAAAGCAGTTTCGGGTAAGCGGCGTCTTCAGCGTCGGTGCGCAGCTGGATGCAAGCAGTGCTTTTATTCACATTGCAGATGCGCAGCGACTGTATCAATTGGGGGGTGACGTCGAAGGCTTGCGAATTCAGCTGACTGATATGTTTGCCACGCCGGCCATATTACCTAAGCTCGCTGCAAAATTACCTGAGGGCAGTGTGGCAGTGAGCTGGGGCGATAGTCAGGGCAGTCTTTTTCATGCGGTGAAGATGGAAAAGCAAATGGTGCGTTTACTGTTGTTATTCATCGTCCTGATTGCGGCGTTTAATATTGTTTCTATTCTGAGTATGGCGGTGTCCGGCAAGCGCGGTTCAATCGCGGTGCTTCGTACCATGGGTGCAACACCGGCGACGATTATGGCAACATTTGTGGTCTATGGTATGGCGACGGGTATTATTGGTTTGTGCTTGGGCTTGATTATTGGGGTGCCTTTGGCGATGAGCGTCGGTGATGTCGTGGCGTGGCTGGAAGGACTCAGCGGTATGCAAATTTTTAATCCAGATGTTTATTTTATTACGCATTTACCCTCGTATTTGCAGTGGTCCGATGTGGCTGTTGTGAGCGGTTTTGCCTTGTTATTAAGTCTTTTGGCAACCTTGTATCCGGCGTGGCAGGCTTCCCGCGTGCAACCGGCCGAGGCTTTGCGATATGAATAAAGAGAGTGGTTTTATGTCTAATGCTGATGCGGCAGCTGAGCTGTCTGCCAGTGATGCTATTCCGGAAAACTCGGTGCTGGCGTGCCGGAATTTGCGTAAGTTTTATACCCAAGGTTCAGAGACCCTCACCATTTTGCACGATGTTAATTTGGATATTGGCAGTGGTGAGCGTATTTCGATTGTTGGCCCATCAGGTGCGGGGAAAACGACCCTGTTACATATGCTGGGTGGTTTGGACGTGCCGTCTCAGGGCCAGGTGCTTGTACGCGGTCGCGATATTGCGGCGATGAACGATCGCGATCGCAGTCGCCTGCGCAATCGTGAATTAGGATTCGTCTACCAATTTCACCATTTGCTCAATGAGTTTTCCGCCCTTGAAAATACGGCGATGCCACTGCTGATAGCAGGAGAGAAAAAGCTTAAAGCCTTTGAGCGCGCCGCAGCCTTATTAGATCGTGTGGGCTTGGGCCACCGTTTGAAACACCGCCCAGCGCAACTTTCCGGTGGCGAGCGTCAGCGCGTGGCGATAGCGCGCGCACTGGTTAACGAGCCAGCCTGTGTGTTGCTCGATGAACCAACCGGCAATTTAGATGGCGACAACGCCGAAGCGGTTCAGGCACTGTTACTGGAATTAAATAGAGAACTGGCGATTAGCTTGGTCATCGTGACCCACGACTTAAGCTTAGCGGGACGTATGGATAGAGTGCTGAATTTACACGACGGCAATCTGCACGAGGCGACTGCCTAATGCGTTCTTTGGCGACATATATTGGCTTTCGCTACAGTGCTGATCGCTCGGGAAATCAGCTAGTTTCGTTTTTATCTCGTCTATCGATGTTTGGCTTAATTCTCGGTGTGGCTTTGCTGGTCGTGGTGCTGTCGGTCATGAATGGATTTGACCGCGAGATGCGCAATCGTATTTTGGCGCTTGTTCCACATATTACCTTGCAGCCATGGTCTAGCGAAGAAATGGATTGGCAGCAATTACAGCAGGATGTCGAGCGCCATCCTGAGGTAGTGGCGACTGCGCCTTTTGTGCAGGGCAATGCCATGCTAATTAAGGGTGGAGAGGTTGAGCCTAGTCTGTTTTTTGGGATTGACCCAAGTGCAGAAAAAGCGGTTTCCCGTATTCACGAATACGTCGATCTGGATATTTTAAGGGCGGATTCAAAAGACCTGATTCTCGGTAAAGCCCTCGCTGAGCGCCTTGGCCTTAGCGCCGGCGACCGCGCCACATTAGGCGTACCGCAAACCGATGGTCGCCAGAATGTACGTTTTGTGCAGATGAATGTGGCGGCATTAGTGGCAACGGGTACGGAGTTAGATCAACAACTTATGTTGATGCATATTGATGTCGCGCGTTCCTTATTTGCCAAGGCGCCGCCAATATCACTTAGGGTGTCGGTAGACGACGTATTTGCTTCGCCGCAAATCGCCTGGGAGTTGGCATCCGTGCACGGTCGAGACTATATGATGCGAGACTGGAGTCAGCAATTTGGCAATATGTATCACGCGATACAAATGTCTCGCAAGCTAGTCGTCATTATGTTGTTGGCAGTGGTTGCAGTGGCGGTGTTCAACGTGGTTTCCACCCTTGTTATGGTCGTCAATGACAAGCGGGCAGATATCGGTATATTGCGAAGTCAGGGTGCCAGCCAAAGCGATATATTACGGATATTCTTAACCTATGGTGCCGTTATCGGTGCAGTGGGCGCCTCCGCCGGCGGTATTATCGGGGTGTTGATGGCGTTGGGGGTGAGCGATTTAGTAGCTGCAATAGAAAATTTGTTTGGCCTGAAATTATTACAGAGCGACGTATACCCCATAAACTATTTGCCGTCTGACGTGCGAATACCCGATGTTGTTATGGTCTGCGCGACGGCATATGTGATGAGTTTATTGGCAACAATTTATCCCGCGTGGCGGGCGTCGAGAATGGCACCGGCCGAGGCCTTGCGAAGTAGTTAAACGATTGCTTTACTGCTTTTTGAGACGGGATTCTTGGCGTTTTCGCCAGCGCCTTACAACGTTTACGCGCCAAAGAATGTGAATACTGGCAGCGCCTAGCAAGCCGGCAAGTAGTCCGGTGAGAAAGCAGCCCAATACTAATGGACGCCACAGGTAGGTAAACTCTTCGGCCAACCACGCCCACGACAATTCAAAATGGAATGTATTGGGTGGAATCCCCATGGCTACTGCACCTAATTTGTAGGTGAAGTAAAATATGGCCGGCATCGTAATTGGATTGGTAATCCAAACGAGCATGACAGAAATGGGTAGATTTGCGCGAAAGACAATGGCCGCTAAAGCCGCGAGTAGCATTTGGGTTGGAATTGGCACAAAAGCGATAAACAGGCCAAGAAAAAACGCCACGGTGACCGAGCGTCTATTGAGGTGCCAGAGATTGGGGTCGTGCAGCAGACTACCAAAAACACGAACCGAGCGGTGCTCGCGCATTTTTTCGGGCGTAGGAAGCCAGCGTTTAAAAAGTTTACGAGCCATCCGCTCAATTCTAATCTACGATTGTGACAGATAAAAACTACCGAGCCGCAGACCGGTAATATAGGGGCGGCGCCATTATGCACGGTTCTACCGGGGTACTCCAGTATGTTGTCATGGATGACAGCAGCGATAGTCGGCTTTATAGCAATTGCCTTTGCGCCTGAGCTACCCAGCTACGCTGTGATTGCGACCACCGTATCGCTTATTGTAGGTCTTCATTTACGGCTGCGATCAGGTGTTAGTTTAGCGCTGCTGGCATTCACTTTAGCGGTGGCTTATGCCAGTGGCTATGGTCATTGGCGAATCGATCAAATACCTGCCAGTGGCGAGGTTGGCGCGGTCATTCAAGTTGATTCAATGCCTGAACGCCGTCTTGGATTTGCTCCCTATTACCGGTTTGATGCGCGTTTAGTTACCCTGACTTGCAGTGATCTGGAGGTACATAAAAAATGTGCCGCAACCGGGTCGTTTGCCAAGCCTTTAGTACAGTTAAATTGGTATGCAGAGTCACCACCGCAGCTTGGCGATCTTATCAAAGCCAATGTGCTGTTACGGCAAGCCCATGGCTATCAATCGCCCGGGGCCTTTGATTATGGGCGGTGGATGTTTGCCAATGGCTATTCGGCAACGGGCTATATTCGCAACCCTGAATCGGTGGAGTTCATAGCGAAGCGAGGGGAGTACAGCTATAGCACGTTGCGGCAGCGGCTCCTCGTCGCAGTGGCTGCATATATAGATAAGTATCAGCATGGCAATATTATGAAAGCCCTGTTATTTGCCGACCGCAGCGATATTGATCGTGAGCAGTGGCAGATATTCTCCCGCACCGGCACTAGCCACCTTATGGCTATTTCCGGAATGCATATTGGGCTCGTGTTGGCGTGGGGGTTTTTCATAGGTCGCGGGCTGGGCGTTTTTCTGCCGCGCAGCAACTCACTCATATTCGGCGCGGGTATTGCCCTGTGCTTTGCAGCAAGCTACGCCGCCTTAGCGGGGTTTTCGGTACCCACGCAGCGCGCCTTGATTATGTCTGTGGTTGCCCTGTTGGCGCTGTGTTGGCGACGCAATATGTCGCTATGGCAGGGCTATTTGACTGCCATGCTACTGGTGCTCATTCTCGATCCGCTCGCCCCGCATCGCGCTGGCTTTGGTTTGTCGTTTGCTGCGGTGGGGGTGTTATTGTTTGCCTTTCAGGGGCGACGTCATCGCAAGCATCACCTTGTATTGAGTCTTGTGCGCTCGCAGTGGGTGGTTTTACTCGGCTTAATTCCATTGGTGATGATGTGGGGTTACGGCGTAAATCCGGTTAGCTTCCCTGTCAATCTTTTCGCCATTCCTCTGCTTACTCTATTGATTATGCCGCTGCTATTTTTAGGGCTAATTTCATTAAGTGTGTCGCCGTCACTGGCGGATAAGAGTTGGCGGCTTGCAGATTATTTACTCGATGTTTTATTGCGTGGCCTCGCCTGGGCAGCGGAGCTTATTCCGCAGGTGAACATTGCGATTACGCCCTTAAGTGGGGTGCTTTTAGCCATCGCGATTCTCGTGCTATTGCTTCCGCGAGGTATGCCGGCCCGATGGCTTGCCATACTCCCTTTGTTAATGAGTTTTTTAACGCCGGCGCCGCGCCCCGCAATTGGCTCGGCATGGGTCACGGTATTAGATGTGGGGCAGGGCTTGTCGGTACTTGTGCAGACGGCATCTAAAACGATGTTGTATGACGTGGGGCCTGATTTCAGCAGTGGCTTTAATACTGCAGATGCGGTGGTATTGCCGGCTCTGTACCGTTTTGGCATAGACGAGGTAGATCTATTGGTATTGAGTCATACAGATAATGACCATGCCGGTGCGGCCCCGGCGTTACTCGATAAAATGGACGTAAAAGACATATATCTAGGCGAGCCGATTGACGGCCTTACCCAGGCAGTGTTGCGCTGTGGGGCGTGGCAGGATTGGCAGTGGGATGGTGTGAATTTTGAATTTGTTAAGCATAGTGCCGGTAAAACACGAACTGGCAATAATGCTTCCTGTGTACTTCGTATCGATGCGGATGGAGCGTCGATGCTGCTTACCGGCGATATCGAGAAAGAACTTGAGATTGAATTGCTTAGCAGTGGACAGACGCTATCGGCGAATTTACTTATCGCTCCTCACCACGGTAGCAATACCTCCTCTAGCAGTGAATTTATCCGCTCAGTAGCGCCAGCCGAGGTGGTGTTTTCCGCGGGGCATAATAATCACTACGGACATCCAACCGCGGCGGTTACACAACGTTATCAGCGATTCGGCGCGCGCTGCTGGTCTACTGCCTATCACGGCAGTATGCGATTCAAATTGGCAAACAGTGCTGCGACCATTGACCAGATTTGGGGTGGCAGTCGCTATTATTGGCAAACGGCGCCGAATTCAACTGCTTCAATGGCGGAAATGTGCAGCAATTTGCAATCCGAGCGCTGATTCACTTCTTACGATGGCCTTCACTACGTATAATGCCTCGACATAAAAATTGAAGGGATTGAATGTGCTGGAATTGGTGAAAGCCGGCGGCTGGCTAATGCTGCCCATTATCGTGTCCTCCATTATTGCGATGGCAATCTGCGTAGATCGTTTTCTTAAATTGAATCCAGACAAAGTAGCACCCCGTACCTTGCTAAATCAGGTGTGGGCTTGGCTGCAGAATAAGCAGCTGGATGCCGATAAATTGCGAGAGTTGCGGCGTGGCTCACCGTTGGCGCGGATTTTGGCGTCGGGGCTGGCGAATGCCAAACACGGCCGCGAAATCATGAAGGAAAGTATCGAAGACACCGCGTCGCATATTATTCATGACCTGGAGCGCTATTTGAATGCGCTAGGCACCATCGCCGCTGTTGCGCCACTGCTAGGCTTGTTAGGCACGGTATTGGGGATGATTCGGGTATTTACTGAAATTATGGTTCAGGGTACCGGCAATGCTGGCGTACTTGCCGGTGGTATATCTGAGGCTCTTATTACGACCGCGTCGGGCTTGTGTGTTGCCATTCCCGCCTTGGTGATGCATCGCTATTTCCTGCGTCGCATAGATGAGATTGTGGTCACCATGGAACAAGATGCCATTAAGCTGATCAATGCCATGCACGGTGAAGTGCAAATAAAAGATAGCTCGGCAGGAAAGTCGTCGTGAAATTTAAACGTCAGCGTACGGATGATGGCGGCGTAAATTTAACGCCGCTGATTGACGTCGTATTCCTGCTATTAATATTTTTTATGGTGTCGACGACGTTTACTAAAGAAAGCCGTCTCAACCTCGAGCTGCCAAGTGCCAAGGGTGAGCCAGCGATTCAAGAGGACATAGTCTTGGAGGTCGTGGTCGATGCGACTGGGCAATACCGCGTCAATGAGCGCAGCTTGGCAGTGCATACGGTAGAGGCATTGATGGCGGCAATGCGCGATGCCGCAGCGGATAATAGCGATATTCCCGTCATCATTACGGCAGATGCTAAAAGCCCACACCAGTCAGTGATTACAGCAATGGATGCGGCCGGTAGACTCGGCTTTGCTAAACTTAGTCTCAGTACCCAAGATCCAGAAACAAATTCTGTCGATCAGTAATTACAAGTATCAGGAAATGCCCAGTGTCCCTTAACGTAAGTTCATCGATTTTCAGCGTCTCCCGTGTGCCTTGTGGCAAGGCGCGCTCCGCCGGTAAGGGTGGCGTCCTTTTCAAGGAGTGCAACGCCGTCCACAAGCCACACCGGAGACGCCCTGCGGGAATGCTCAATCAGCCCCGCTACTGCGTTGCAGCCCTTGCCAATAGGTCCACTATGGGCGGCGGACAGTGCCTTGTTTCGACGCTGATTGTGCATTCTGAATGCCGATGAACTTACGTTTAGGGACACTAGCATTATGAGCCAGGATCAATCAGATCTCGTCATTTATAGCCGCTTAATAAAATATGTATTGCCGATGTGGGCAATGTTTTTATTGAGTGTATTGGGCTTCTCAATCTTTTCCGGTGTGCAAGTTTTGCTTGCCGATATGATGCAGCTTATCGTCGATTATATCGGCGGTAATATGACACCTGGCGAAGGTGGTTTATCTGCCAAATTTATGTGGATGCTAGGCGGTGAAGATTTTGTGCTTACCGATGCGCGACTCTGGATTGTGCTGATGATGGTCGTGCTCGGCGTTGTTCGCGGACTAGGCTATTTTGCCGGGAACTACTTTATCTCAATTGTTTCGCACAGTTTAGTCCACAATTTGCGCTGTGAGCTTTTTCAAAAAATGCTTTATATGCCGAGTTCCTATTACGACCATAACTCCACCGGCATGATGATTTCTAAAATCACCTTTAACGTCGAGCAGGTCACCGGCGCCGCCGTGAATGCGACCAAGGTGGTGTTGCGCGAAGGGACCTTTGCCATCGGTCTTATCATGTTTTTGCTGTACAGCAATTGGAAGCTCACCATGGTGTTTTTCCTTGCCATGCCAATCATTGCGGTGATTGTTTACTGGGTGGGAAAACGTTTTCGCAAGATCAGTAAAAGTATTCAAAACGCGATGGGTGACGTCAACCAAGTAACCAATGAGTCAATTGGTGCCTACCGTGAAATACGTTTATATGATGGTGTGAAATACGAACAGCAGCGGTTCGAAGAAGCCAGCTCCCGCAACCGATCGCAAAATATTAAAATGGCGTACTACAATGCCATTAGCCCTTCGGTGATTCAGTTTCCTGTGGTACTGGCAACGGGCGTATTGGTATGGATTGCCTTGGGGCTCGGAGGCGAGATGTCGCCGGGGGCGTTTGTAGCCTATTTATCTGCGGCACTTTTCTTACCAAAACCCATGCGTCAGTTGGCGGATGTCAGCAGCACCATTCAAAAAGGTTTAGCGGCGGCGGAGGATATTTTTGAATTCATCGATGCCGATCAGGAAAAAGATACCGGCACGTATGTGACCGATACCACAAATGGCAATATTGAAATTAAGGATTTGAGTTTTGCTTACGCGGAGGGCGGCGACAAAGTACTGCGCAATGTGAGTCTTAATGTGGGAGCTGGACAATCTTTGGCGCTGGTTGGTTTGTCCGGTTCGGGTAAATCGACTTTGGTTAGCCTTATTTCACGGTTCTACGACCACAGCGAAGGCGAGATTTTATTAGATGGCGTGGACGTTCGCGAATACACCTTGGAAAATTTGCGCGATAAAATGGCCCTGGTTACCCAGCAGGTCACACTGTTTAACGACACCATATTTAATAATATTGCCTACGGAAAAATGGCGGGAGCGTCGCGGGAAAAAGTGCGCGCCGCCGCTGAAGCAGCACATGCGATAGAGTTCATTGACCAGTTGCCCAATGGTTTAGATACCATGATAGGCGAAGACGGCGTGATGTTGTCTGGCGGTCAACGCCAGCGTTTGGCGATTGCCAGAGCCTTTCTGAAAGATGCGCCGATATTGATTTTAGATGAGGCAACCTCGGCGCTGGATAATCGCGCAGAAAATCATATTCAGCAGGCCATGGAAGAGGTTATGAAAGGCCGCACAACCATAGTGATTGCCCATCGCCTTTCGACAATTGAAAGTGCCGATAAAATTGTTGTGATGGAAGCGGGACAAGTTATGGAGCAGGGCAGTCACGCAGAGTTAATCGCCCTCAATAAACGCTATGCCCAGCTGTACAATAAGAATTTTGAGGAGCAGTAATGTCCTTAGAACAGCGGATTAACGCTGCTTGGTATGGGCGCCCAGGTTGGCTGTTACTGCTATTACCCCTGACGTTTTTGTTTCGCTTCATTGCGGCACTGCGTCGCAAATTGATTTCGCCACAATCCTGTGGCGCGACGGTGATTGTGGTCGGGAATATCAGCGTCGGCGGCAGTGGTAAAACACCGGTGGTGTTGGCCTTGGCGAATTTTTGCCGAGATCGTGCTTATCGCGTTGGTATTGTTAGTCGTGGCTACGGCGGTCGCGCGCCGCATTACCCTTTTAAATTAGAGTCAAATACCGAGCCCGGTATTGCCGGCGACGAGCCGTGTTTGATTGCGCGCCGCAGTGGTTTGCCGGTGGTGGTAGCGCCTGATCGGGTCGCGGCGGCAAAATTATTAGTTGAGCAGCACAACTGTAATTTGATTATTAGCGACGACGGCTTGCAGCATTATCGATTGGCGCGAGATATTGAAGTGCTATTGGTAGATGGCCAACGTGGTTTTGGCAATGGACACTGTCTCCCCGTTGGCCCGTTGCGCGAACCAATACGTAGAGTGAGCAGCGTTGATCTGACGGTAGTAAATGGCGGCAGTTCGTCGCTCTCCGGTCACACTATGTTGTTGGCGGGTGATACCGCGGTTAAATTAAGTAGCGGTGAAAACGGCGGTGAATCTCGCTGCTTGACCGATTGGCCGCAGACCTCGCGCCGAGTTCACGCGGTGGCAGGTATTGGCAACCCCTCGCGTTTTTTTGACGCCCTGCGCAGCAAGGGCTTTGATGTTATCGAACACCCCTTTGCGGACCACCATATTTATAGCGAGTCGGACCTGCAATTCGCCGATGACTTCGCTGTGATCATGACTGAGAAAGACGCGGTAAAATGCTCGCGGTTTACGCTGGAAAATACCTGGATGCTGCCGGTAGATGCGGATATTGACGACGCATTTTACGTGGCGTTTTCTAGCTTGCTTGAGCGGCTGCCTCGCTCATAATGAAAGCCAATGCTCTATAATTCTGCCTGTAATACCTTGTACCCTTAATAATTAGCACCCTGATTCCTTCGGAGTTTGTATGTCCTACACCGTAATTATTCCTGCTCGCTTTGCATCTAGCCGCTTACCTGGCAAGCCCTTAATGGATATTGCCGGTAAACCGATGATTCAACACGTTTGGGAGCGAGCGAGAGAGAGCGACGCTGCACGGGTAGTGGTAGCCACGGAAGATCAGCGCGTGTTTGATGCCTGCCAGGGTTTTGGTGCGGACGTGGTCATGACCTTGGCGAGCCATGAATCTGGCACCGATAGACTGCAGGAAGTGGTGGCCAAGCTTGGCCTTGCAGACGATGAAATTGTCGTCAATGTGCAGGGCGATGAGCCGTTAATTCCCCGCGAGGCTATTGCGCAAGTAGCGAATAACCTCGCGCTAAATGCACAGGCGGGTATCGCCACGCTCGCCGAAGCCATTCACGATAAAGCCACAGTATTTAATCCCAATGCGGTGAAAGCGGTGAGCGATTTAGCCGGATTCGCGCTGTATTTTAGTCGTGCACCCATGCCCTGGTGTCGCGATGAGTGGGCCAGTGCCGGTTCATCTCAAGAGGGCGAGCTGCCAGCGGGTGCGCCGTTCTTGCGCCACATTGGCATTTACGCCTATCGGGTAGGCTTTCTGCATCAATTCGTGACCTGGCCAATGGGAGTTTTGGAGCGAGTTGAAAAGCTGGAGCAATTGCGGGCTATGGAAAACGGCGTGCGCATTCATATCGAACTCGCCTGCGTAGATATTCCCGGCGGCGTCGATACCGAGGCGGATTTAAATGCGGTGCGTGCATTTTTAATGGGTAAGGGCGCATGACAGTAAAGGTTTTATTTGTATGCCTTGGCAATATATGTCGCTCGCCAACCGCCCATGGTGTTTTTCAAAAGTTAGTGGCAGACGCGGGCCTGCAAGAGCAAATACAAATAGATTCCGCGGGCACCGGCGACTGGCATATTGGTCGTGGACCGGATGAGCGCACCCAGCGCGCAGCGCAGTCACGGGGCTATGATTTATTGAGTTTGCGAGCGCGGCAGGTCACTAGTGCGGACTTTGGCGATTTTGACTACGTTTTGGCTATGGATAAAAGTAATTTAAAAGATCTGCGCGCAATGGCGGGGGATAAAACCAACTGTCATGTATCGCTGTTTCTCGATTTTGCGGAATCCTCTTGGCAGCGGGAAGTGCCTGACCCGTATTACGGCGAGCAAGATGGTTTTGAAACCGTGTTAGAACTGGTTGAAGATGGCGCGCGAGGCTTGCTTGCGACAATCCGCGCCACCGGAGAGTTTAGTCAGTGAATATAATGCAGAACGTCGACCTCGCTGGTTTTAATACCTTGGCGGTGCCGGCGAGAGCCGCTTACTTTGTTGAAGTCACAACGCTTGATGAGCTGCAGGAGGCCTTGGCGTTTTCCCGTCAGCGCAATCAGGCACCGGTGGTGTTGGGTGGGGGTAGCAATGTCGTGTTGACCGGCGACATTGATGGCTTGGTTATTCGCCTGGCATTGCGCGGTGTCGAGTGCAGTGAGCATGGTGATGAACGGCTAGTGACGGCCGCGGCGGGCGAAAACTGGCATGAATTGGTTTGCTATTGTATTGCGCAGGGCTGCTACGGCCTGGAAAATCTGATTGCCATTCCGGGTTCTGTCGGCGCCGCGCCAATCCAGAACATCGGCGCCTACGGCGTTGAGTTGTCCAAGGTACTTGAGTCGGTCACGGGCTGGGATTGCGAACAATCGCAGCTGCGCACCTTGAGCGCCGAGCAATGCCAGCTCAGTTATCGCGACAGTATTTTTAAACACGAGCTTAAAGATCGTTTTATTATCACGTCGGTGTGCCTGCGCTTGAGCGCAATAGCGCATCCAGAGGTGTCTTACCCCGTGCTTCGCGCTGAGTTAAGCGATCCTGAGCAAGCGTCTCCTCAGCAAATTGCTGAACACGTGGCCGCGATCCGCGCTGCAAAGTTGCCGGATTATCGACGCGAGCCCAATGCGGGAAGTTTTTTTAAAAACCCGCTTATCTCTGCAGAAAAAGCGACTGAGCTGCTTGGACAGTACCCAAGTTTGGCGCACTGGCCCATGCCTAACGGACAGGTCAAGCTTGCTGCCGCATGGTTGGTAGATCAGTCAGGATGGAAGGGGCGGCGCGAGGGCGGCGTGGGTATTCACCCTAAACAGGCGATTGTTGTCGTCAATTACGACGCCTGCAGTGGCCGCGATATCCTCGCGTTTGCCGCCCAGATTCAAGCCGATGTGTTGCGTAAATACGGTGTGACACTGGACATTGAACCTCGGGTTTATTGAGGGGCAGCGGGAATGTTCACAGGCCTACAACATATTCCTTTAGTGGGCGGTGGTTTGGATTATTACGCCAACTACCTGTCTGACCCGCAGGGGCTTTTTCTTGAGTTGTGCGAACAGATTCCGTGGCAGCAGCCCCTCGTAAAAGTCTATGGACGAGAACACCTGACCCCGCGATTAGTGTATTTCGTGGGAGACCCCGAACTACGCTATCAATACAGCGGCCTGAGTCATGCGACGTCGCCGTGGCCGGCATCATTGAAAATATTGCGCGATCAATTGCGCGTTGATACCGGTTTTGAATTCAATTGCGCTCTGCTTAATTACTATCGCGATGGCAACGACAGTATGGGTTATCACAGCGACGACGAAGTTGAGCTGGGAGAATCGCCGTGTATCGCGTCAATAAGCCTCGGTGCAGAGCGCGACTTTTGTTTAAAGCCCAAGGTCGGGAAGAGCAAAGTACAAAAGCTTTGCTTGGCCGACGGCTCTCTTTTGCTTATGTTGCCGCCAACCCAGCAACATTGGCAGCACGCGTTGCCGGTGCGCAAGGGCGTTCGCGACGGCCGCATTAATTTAACGTTTCGAAAGCTTTTAAAATAAGCCACGGCAGGCTGGTTCGGCCTAGTTCAGAATGGTATCGTTTGCTCATTCTATGTGGGGAAGTACATGATCACAGTGTTAGTCGCCGATGACCACGCCATGGTGCGCACCGGAATAGTTCGTATGTTAGATGATGCCGAGGGTATTTCGGTTATCGCACAGGCGGCCAGTGGAGAAGAAGTGATCAGTAGCTGCCGCGCCCTGAATCCCGATATTGTGTTAATGGATGTGCGCATGCCAGGCATTGGTGGTTTGGAAGCAACGCGCAAATTAAAACTTATTTGCCCTGACACCCGGGTCATTGCGCTCAGTGCCTATGATCAAGAACCCATGCCCAGCTTGCTCCTCAAGGCGGGTGCGTCCGCGTATGTGACCAAGGGCGCCTCTGAAGAGGAGATGGTCTTGGCGGTGCGGCAAGTTGCCAGGGGGCAGCGTTATCTGAGCCCCGGCGTTGCCCAGACTATGGCACTTAAGCAATTGAACGGTGACGACGCCTCGCCCTTTGAATCTTTATCTGAGCGAGAAATGCAGATTAGTCTAATGATTGCCAGCTGTCATAAGGTTCAAGACATCGCTGATAATTTGCATATCTCCGCTAAAACCGTAAATAGCTACCGTTACCGAGTGTTCGAGAAACTCGATATTAGCGGCGATGTTGAGTTGACCTTATTGGCCATGCGCCATGGTCTAATCGACTCACCAGACGCGTAGTGGGCAGTTTGCAATTATTATGAGTAGTGAAAGTAAGACAGGCATGGGAGCGGACTCCACCGCGCCAGTCGTCGCCGAGTTTGATTCCAAAACCTTCTTGAAAAACGTCACCGTTAAAGCCGGTGTTTACGTCATGCTCAATGCAGCGGCGGACGTGCTTTATGTGGGCAAAGCCAAAAATCTGCGCAATCGCCTGAGTAGTTATTTTCGGGCCAGCGGCCTCACCTCTAAAACTGTGGCCTTGGTGTCGCGAATTCATGAGATTGAGGTGACGGTCACCGCCAGTGAGCGCGAGGCCTTGCTGCTTGAGCAAAACCTCATCAAGCAGTACAAACCGCCATACAATATTCTGCTGAGGGACGATAAGTCCTACCCCTATATTTATTTGAGTACCGACCACAAACACCCGCGTTTGAGTATTCATCGTGGCAGCAAGAAAGGTAAGGGCATGTATTTTGGTCCCTATCCCAGTGCCTCAGCGGTGCGTGAAAGCCTAAGTTGGTTGCAGAAAGTATTTCGCGTTCGGCAGTGCGAAGACAGTTATTATCGCGGTCGGAGTAGGCCCTGTCTGCAGTATCAAATCGGCCGCTGCTCAGCGCCCTGTGTTAACGCCGTAAGCGACGAAGAATACGCAATCGATGTCAATCACACGCAAATGTTTTTGCAGGGCAAGAGTAGTGAGGTTAGTCGAGCCTTAGCAGATGACATGGAGCGCCATGCCAGTGCTTTAGAGTTTGAGAAAGCGGCCGATCTGCGGGACCGGATTGCCTACTTGCAACAGGTTCAAGCGACCCAGTGTATCGAAGGCGAAACCGGTGATATCGATATTGTTGCCGGTGTGATGGATGCGGGAACGGTGTGTATACAATTGCTTTGCGTTCGCGCTGGGCGGGTATTGGGTAGCCGCAGCTATTTTCCAAAAAGCCAGTTGGAAGAACCCTTGGTGTCGCAGCTAGAGGCCTTTGTCGCACAACATTATTTAATTGGTACCGGCGGCGCCGATATGCCGCGCGAGATAATTACCAATATTGCCCTCGATGATGCAGCGCTGTTGGCGGGTGGCTTAAGCGAGCAGGCTGGGCGGCAGGTCAGTATCAGTCATAGCGTGCGCAGCCATCGCGCCAAGTGGTTGGGTTTAGCCTTAACCGCCGCAGAGCAAAATCTGGTTAACCGCCTCGCCTCGTCGGCGAGCACCTTGAAGCGCTTTAAAGCGCTGCAGGCAGTGTTGGAGTTAGATGATAAGCCCGAGCGCATGGAATGTTTCGATATCAGTCACAGCAGCGGTGAGGCGACGGTGGCGTCCTGTGTCGTGTTTGACGGCAACGGCCCGCTTAAATCGGACTATCGCAAAATGAATATTGACGGTATTGCCGCCGGAGACGATTACGCGGCAATGCATCAGGCTTTAAGCCGGCGCTATAAACGGATAAAAGCCGGCGAGATTGTAAGGCCAGATATTTTATTTATTGACGGTGGTAAGGGGCAGCTAACGCAGGCAAAACAGGTCATGGCCGAACTGGGCATAGATGACCTGTTTATGGTTGGCGTCGCTAAGGGTTCAGATCGTCGCGCAGGGCTGGAAGTCCTTATCCGTGGTGACAATGGCCGCGAGATTAATTTGCCAGATAACAGCCCGGCACTGCACCTCATACAACATATTCGCGACGAGTCGCACCGCTTTGCGATTACCGGGCATAAAGCACGGCGCGATAAAGCCCGCAGGCAATCGACGCTAGAATCCATTCCCGGTGTTGGCGCAAAGCGGCGTCGCGACTTGCTGCGCCATTTTGGTGGCCTTCAGGGGGTGCGGCAGGCGAGCGTCGAAGATTTGCGACGGGTGTCCGGTATTAGCGAGAAAATTGCGCTGCAAATTCATGAAGGCCTGCGCAGCGCATAGAAAACGAATAGAATAGGTGCGACGACAGCTAATGAGACCAATATGAATATACCCAACTCCCTTACCTTGTTCCGGATTGTATTAATTCCGGTTCTTGTGGCGTTGTTCTATTGGCCCCAAGCACATACCTACTTTTTAACCGCGGCGGTATTCGCGGTGGCGGCGGTGACTGATTGGCTAGATGGCTATTTGGCAAGAAAGCTCGGTCAAAGCACACCGCTAGGCGCCTTTCTTGACCCTGTGGCTGACAAGCTAATGGTCGCGGTTGCCTTGGCGTTGCTCATAGAGCGTTACGAGGCCGCTTGGTTTACCGTTCCCGCGGTTATTATTATTGGTCGGGAGATAGTTATTTCGGCGCTGCGGGAGTGGATGGCGGAACTCGGTAAGCGCACCAGTGTAGCGGTATCGTATTTGGGCAAGGTAAAAACCTCTGCGCAGATGGTGGCAATATTTGGTTGGCTTCTAGTCTCACCTGACAGCGACGGCTATTTGTATTACGCCAATATAATTACCTTGTATACAGCCGCTGTGCTCACATTGTGGTCGATGATGATTTATCTTCATGCCGCTTGGCCAGATTTGCGCGATACGGCCGGCAATTAGAAAAAAAACACGTTAAATCAGCGACTTTCCTTGACAGAAAATTATCTCTGACTAGAATAGGCGCCTTCCTGAAGCACAGCTCAATGTTGTAAATCGGGCTTGAGGGATCAAGCAAAAAATCTAGATATAGTGCGACGCGGGAATAGCTCAGTTGGTAGAGCGCAACCTTGCCAAGGTTGAGGTCGGGAGTTCGAGCCTCCTTTCCCGCTCCAATATATTGTCGCAAAGCAACATGTTTGCATTGCAAATTAGCTCAGTGGCAGAGTGGTCTTGTTAAGACAGTAACTCCAGCGCTTGCGACGAAAAAAGAGGGCCGGTATCGACCGGCGTACACGGTAAAAGTGTAGAAAAAAACGATTTTAGGCGCGGTGGCAGAGTGGTCATGCAGCGGACTGCAACTCCGTGTACGCCGGTTCGATTCCGACCCGCGCCTCCATTTCTACAAGACTTTCCCCGTAAGCGGCTACTAACAACAGGAATTCCACAGGAACTTCGCAGGAATGACCCCGCGAACTGGGTGTTATCTTCCAATCCTTGTTAATGTATTCCCCGCACGCTTAGGCGGCTTATCCAGCACGTAGTAATTGCGCATTGCCTCTGTTGCGTGGGCGCCTTTGTCGGTGGCGTGGCCTGCCGCTATTGCTTCGTCGGTTAAGCCGCGTTTGCGTAGGTCGCGTAGCTGATAGGCTTCGGTGAACTTGTGTTTAGCCTGGGCTTTGGTGCGGGCCTCTAGCCACCATGAAGACATGGTGCGATGCGTTACTGGCTTGCCCCTGCTGCGTGAGTCTAGGTATTTCGGGTAGACGAGTAAACAGGGGCTTATTAAGTGCTGTTCGCGCTTCCACTGTCTGAACCAGTCGATCGTTTCGCGCAGTTCGGTGTTCATTCCGATAATCACTTTTTCGCCGGTCTTGGCGCGCTTGATGGTAATGCTGCCTGAATATTTTACGCCGGCATCGGTGTAGTCTGGGTCGCTTATCTGCGATTCTTGCAAGCCGAAAATATCGATAGGGGATTGGCTGAGCATGTACATCAGATCGCAGATGCGCGCACGCCACTCACCATCAAACTCTTGCTTATTGTGTTGGTGAACCATTAGCTCTGCTGTAATCGCCACATAGTGGTCGTCGGGTATCAGCACTTCACGGCGGTTTTCGACGGCTTTTTCAATGTCCACAATAGGGTTGCGAGACAAATTACCCATTAGCACTGCCCAACTAAGAACTCGCGAGAGGGTGTTTCTAAGGCCGTTGTAGTGGGTGGGCTGATTAGACCACGGCGATATTAGTTTGCGCAGCTCATCGATTAGCCTGGGGCTGTTTAGCTTAATTTTGGCGGCGATCACTTCGCGCTCAAGCTGCATACAGTCGCTGCGGTAGTCTTTTTTTGTGCTTTCTGAAATTGATTTACCCTTACGAGCGCCACGCTTAGCGGTCACCAGGTCTTTTTCTAGCTGCTCTGTGCGCCACGTTTTTAGTAACTGTTCAATACTCATGCTTGAATCAATATTGCCAAGGTTGCTTACTTTGGTAGCGATGCGCTCAGCCACTAAGTCGCCGCGCTCAGCGTCCCACGCTTTGTAGACTGCCGCCCATCGACGAATAGCCACCTGTTTGTCGCAGGTTTTTAAGCTGGCTTGGCGGCCAGTTGTCGGATGCTCTACGTAATAGCGACCATCTTTGTAACGGCCAAGGCCGGGGTACTGCGCTAAGTCGGCGTTTTTTGCGCCTCGGGGTCTGGGTGTCATCTTGCACCTGCCAGTATTTCAAGGACCACCGCGTCGTCGTCATTAACCGCGGGCTTTTTATGTGATTCATCGTTAGCGGGTGTTGCAATCATATTAGCTTCGATGCGCTCTTTAATCACTTTGTCGTGCGTATCTAAGTCTACGTACCATGCGCCGCCGTCCGTCATTCTGAATGCACCAGGTAGCCGGCCACTTGCCGCGTCGCGGCGCAGTGTGCCAATGCTGGGCGCCGACTCTGCAGACAGTCTATGTTTTGGGTACTCGCATAGCTTCACGATTTGCATTAGTTTTGCCCTGTGGCCTCGCTGTATTTGTTTAGAGCTATATTGATCCTCAAAAGCAACTCATAGGACTGAGAATGAGTAATGTTCTTGCCGTCAATTATTGCGCATAAATGGGTAGACGCGTTATGCAGCAGCCTTACAAGCTCCTCGGCGTGGTCGTTTAGATATAATTTTGTGCCGACCGGATACGCCTCATTAATCACGCCACCTAGCTGCGTGTTTGTTATTACTTCTGCCACTGCTTTACTCATCAGTAGTCACCTCGTCGTAAGTCACTAACCGCTTCTTCAAGGATTGCCAGTAGCTTTGATTCTGCTTCAAATTTCGCTTCTTGAAGACCTTTGCTTTTTAGTGGCGACTGGCTGAATATATGCGCGCAGCTTGTCAGCCAAACGTCTGGCTCATAAGCAATGTGCCTATGAATTGAGAGACGGAAACTTCCTGCTTTTGTTTCAGAGGATGCTATCGTGTCGTCATTCCAGTTCTTCGTTTTATCTTTCCAAATTGGCATATCTCTCTCCCTATTCAGTGCCGCAATGCGGTTCATACAGCTATCAAATTCCAGCTCATTAGTTCAAAGCTTCGCTGGTCTACTTGCTCAATCAGTCGCCTAACCCTGCGTGCCGTTGCGCCGCCTGAAGATTCCGGCAAGATAATCGACGGGCTCCTTTTTCCATGCCCGCAGCAGCAATTTAACGTGGGCTGATCGTTATCCCACAGATGCTGTATTACGTGTGCAATACACGCGTCTATGCAGATACTGTCCTGCTTGCTGCCGTCTGCTCTTGTCATCCCAAAATGTTCGGGCGGCGTTAAAATCACTTCCGGCTTTGAGCCAGCGGCTTTGTTGTAGCTGTGGCAATCGCACATTGCTTTACTCCTATCTAAATCGATAACCCATCGTTGCGCGGGACGTGGCCCGCGAACTGTGTGTTCAATGGCTTCTCATCGCAGAGATTAGTCGCATACAGTTGTCCATCATCTCGTTTGCCACCATTTCCGCATGCTCTTTGTTGTCAGCAGTCCAGCACTCGCCGGGGCAAAGTTCGTCGATTCGCAATTTGATTTCAGCAGCCATTGAACAACCCGGTGAACGAGACGATGCTTGCGGCACATTCTCGCTCCACGCTTCCCACCCACACCGGCTATCGACGCAATAAACATTTGAGTCATTCGCTGGTGCTCCAGCCAAAAAATTAATTTTTCCTTTGCACTTCGGGCAAAAATCTATAGTCATCGCTCGTTACCTCAGGGTTATAACGCAAGCAGCCAATCAACCGCTTTTCGCACGTTTTCTTGTTTATATTCCTGCATGCCAATGCGCCGTATATTGAACTGATTTCGAGTGCCCTGGATCACTGGATATTGCGCTAGCGCTTCAGCATCGCAGTGTTCATAAACAAAACGATCAATATCATCCCAAGTCGCAGCCAGAAATCTCACCAGATCAACCATCTCAGGCGTTATAACAACACGCTCAAGGTCGCCGCTCTGCGGCTGGACTTCGTTCTTCGCTTCGCTCATCTCTCGCCCCTTAGCTTTAGGTTACCGTGCCCTCATATTCCAATAATGGCGGGCACCATCCGTGCTGCCAAATTCTCTGGTTCTAATTCCGCAGCAGTCGCAAGCAATTTGGTGTATACCGGCTTGGTGCCGCCTGCCAAAAGTGGTTTTAAATTTAGGTTTGTCGCCGCAAAACGGGCACGGTAACAAGTCGTTGTTGAAGGATCTCGCTTGTAACGCCTCCTTATCAATCATCCATTTTTCTCCGCGCTTGATTCGCTTTACTAGCTCTCTAGGTTTCATTCGCTCGTCCTCAAAGCTTGGGGTTATATGCCTAGCGCATCTTTAATCTTTAAAAAATCGCACATTTGTTCGCGTGTATATCCGAGCTTGCTGTCGTTCAATGGGCCACCGATGCAAAATAAAATACCGTGTACTCTGTCAAGAGCCGCTTGGTGCTCGCTGTATCCTTTATGCAGCCGCTCAATTTCTAATTGTTGCTTAACTATCAATTCGTCTTTAGTCATAAATCCTCCGGCATATAACAATTGCAATCAGTACGCTGCGCGGGACGGCTGGACGCCGCCCCTGTTGCAGCGGTTAGTAAGCCTTTCCACCTGCGGCGCGAATTTCGGGCTTGTGATCTGGTCGCTCGGTGTTGTAAATCATCTTGTCAGCTATAGCACCCGGAACATCCAGCCCTAGCCCTCCTGCCATATCGAAAATACGAATTGCTGCGTCAGCCAATTCCACCTCCAGCATTTTGCGTTCTGGCAGGTGATCATCCATTAGATTTTTGCGGTGGCCTTCCATCGCCTCGGCGAGCTCTGATACACAAAGCATCAGCAGGCGTGGCACATCTTTTTCCGATGTTGTTTCCCACCATCCGCATTCATTAGCGACGCCGTGGCAGATATTTTTCAAAGCCATAGCGGAGCGATAAACCTGCTCACGACCTCGTTCGGTTTTTATGTAGTCGATTGTCGATTGTGCTGTGTCCATAGTCCTCTCCAAAGTCTTACTAACAACAAATTGTTGCGCGACGGCAAAAAGCGCCGCGCCAAAATAAAAGGGTTATCTTCCTAGTGCCAAAAACTGCTCTGTGAGCGTTTCTTCATCCACCTCACCGCCATATTGATACCCGCAATCCCCACAAGAAATTACACTGCAT